>Ga0209630_10000013_pt1 | contig 244093 bp, 247 predicted proteins | sample COG_01_FD_184745 | JGI IMG/M metagenome (GOLD analysis project Ga0209630, IMG submission 184745) | Pelagic Microbial community sample from North Sea - COGITO 998_met_01 (SPAdes) (version 2) | ecosystem: Environmental > Aquatic > Marine > Neritic zone/Coastal water | place: Helgoland, sampling...
CTTTTGCGTAAGGATGGTGGGTCGTGCGCGATTCGAACGCGCGACCATCGCATTAAAAGTGCGGTGCTCTACCGGCTGAGCTAACGACCCTCCAAGAGCGGGGAATGATACCGGATTGACGCTAAAAGGCAAGCCGAATATGCCCTTTAGGCTGGGTTTTTGGTTAAAAACATATCTCGTTATGATCGGTAACGCGTTGGGTCAATTAAATTGGCGTTTTCAAACCCTTGTTTTCGCAATCGGCAGGACTCACATTCACCGCAAGCTTCGCCTTTAAGATTAGCTTGATAACACGAAACAGTTGCACTGTAATCGACATTAAGCGCGTTGCCTTGTTGAATGATTTGCCCCTTGGTCAAGTCGATAAGCGGTGCGTGTATTTTAAAGCCACCTTTTTCAACGCCCACCTGAGTGGCTAAGTTTGATAGTTGTTCAAAGGCTTGAATAAAGGCCGGACGACAGTCCGGGTAACCCGAGTAATCTACCGCGTTAACGCCAATAAATATATCCATGGCGCCTAACACTTCTGCCCAGCCTAAAGCCAGCGACAAAAAGACTGTATTACGTGCCGGCACATAGGTAACGGGAATACCCTTGCCTTCTTTGATGGGCACGTCGATGTGATCATCGGTTAATGCCGAACCACCGAATTCACCCATGCCTAATTTGATGGTTTTATGGTCTTTAGCACGATAAATCTTTGCTAAATTGCTAGCGGCCTCCAGTTCGGATCGATGCCGTTGTCCGTAATCAAAACTGAGCGCATAACAGGCATATCCTTGTTGTTTCGCTATGGCCAAAACAGTGGCTGAATCTAAACCACCTGATACCAATACGACTGCTTTTTTTTCTTTCATTGTAAATACTGTTAACGGGTTATTTGCCGGGCTGATCGCCCCATAAGTGCTTATGTAGTTGAATTTGAAAACGAACCGGCAATTTATCGCGCAACACCCAATCGGCTAAATCTTTTGCCGCTAGCTGCCCTTGTACAGGGGAAAATAGCACCTCACATTGATCGTTCAATTGGTGTTGTAACATATGCCCTTTTGACCATTCAAAATCCGCTTGGTCGCATATTACATATTTGACTTGATCATTTTTTGTTAGATGCGGGTAGTTTGCCAGTAAGTTTTTTGCCATTTCGCCTGAGCCAGGTGTTTTGACGTCCAGCACTTTAACGACCCGAGGGTCTACTTGCGACACATCCAGTGCACCGCTGGTTTCAAGTGATACATAATACCCTTCGTCGCACAAAGTTTGCATCAATCTGTGTACCCTTTTTTGCGCCAGGGGCTCACCACCGGTGACGTTAATATAACGCGCACCTAAGCTAGCAGCTTGTTCAATAATAGCGTCTATGCTGAGCGTTTCACCACCATAAAATGCATACTCGGTGTCACAATAGCCGCAGCGCAGCGGGCAACCTGTCAGGCGAATAAAGGTTGTCGGTATACCAACGGTTTTACCTTCACCTTGTAAGGAATAAAAGATTTCACTAATCCGCAGACTATCTTTTGACATGGGCTTAATACGGGGGGTTTAAAATTACGGTTTTTCTAAACGCATTTTTTCGAGACGTTGCTCGGCTAAACGCGCAACCGTTGTTCCTGGGTAGGATTTTACAACGTTAGTTAAGGTCTGTTGTGCTTGCTTAACTTGTTTGTTCTCGTGTTGGATAAAACCTATTTTTAACATCGCGTCTTTGGCTTTTGAGTGACTAGGAAATTGCACTAGCACTTGATTAAACTCGTGTTCGGCACGTTTAAAATCACGATTGACATAACTGGCTTCGCCTAACCAATACAAGGCATTCGGTAAATAACTACTTGTAGGATAGTCACTAGCAAATTGCGTAAAGTGATTAATGGCCTGTTGATATTGACCGGATTTTAAACTGCCAAAGGCGACTTCATAGGCTTGTTTATCTTGCCCACCCGTTGAGCTAGTTGGCAACGCTGGCTGCTTACTTGGCACGACCTGATTGTTTGTCATCGATAAGGATGATGGCGGCGCGCTGGACGACGAGATCGGTTTACCCGTTTCTAGTTCTTGTAAGCGCCTATCAGTGTCTAAATATAAATCACGCTGACGTTTTTTTAGGCTGTCGATTAGATACGTTTGCTCTTCTACTTGCCCACGCAATTGTTGCACTTCATTTTGTAACTGTTCTAAACGGTTATAAAGCCCCAACATACTGGATGCAGGAGCAGCAGGTGCGGTAACAGCTGAGCTTGTCACCCGGCCTGTGCCGTCGACTACTGGTGGTAGGGCTGCCGAAGCAGCCCCACTCAGTAACACTATGACAGCGAACTGCCGAGAGATATTTTTTGCTATCAACGCGCTGGATAAATCAGTTCAACGCGACGATTTAAATGCCAAGCACTTTCATCATGACCCGCAGCCGCAGGTTTTTCTTCACCCATTGCGACAACTTCAGTCTGGTTTGATGAGGCACCTTGAAGTGATAATAAGTTTTGTACGGTTTTAGCACGTCTTTCACTTAGAGCGATGTTGTATTCGCGGGTACCGCGCTCGTCTGCGTGACCTTCAACAATAATTGAAACGCCCGCATTAGCCGCTAAGTAGGCACCGTGTGCCGCCAATACAGCTTCATATTGTGGTTCAACAGCACTGCTATCAAACGCAAAGTAAATCACTTTAGTCGATAAAGGGCTCGCTGGGTTGTCCAGTGGGTGTCCTGTGTAATTGCTACCATCCATCATGCCAGACGTTGAAGCTCCGTCATGCATACCAGACATTGAACCATCAGTGTCCTGTTCATCGCCGCCAAACATACTACAGCCGGCTAGCGTTGTTGAGAGCAAAAGCCCCATCAATAATTTTTTGTACATATTAAATTTCCTGTTGTTATTTAAAAGGTGACCAAGCCGGTTCTCGAACCTCTCCACCTTGGAGGCGAAGTTTTTGACGTACTTTTCCATCAGATGATACCGCAGCTAGAATAGATTTAAAACTATCATTTGTTGAATATAAGATCATACTGCCATTTGGCGCATAACTGGGTGATTCATCTAGTTGTCCGTCGCTCAAAATACTGACAAAACCGGTCTTTAGTTCTAATGTTGCTACTCGGTACTGGCCATTAACTCGGTGTACCATAACAATATTTTTTCCATCTGGTGAATAGCTTGCACGTGCATTATAGTCGCCTTCATATGTCACTCGCGTAGCCTGACCACCGCTAGCAGCAATCCGATAAATTTGTGGTTTACCACCACGGTCTGAGGTAAAAATAATAGCCCTGCCATCGGGTGACCAATTCGGTTCGGTATCAATCGCGTAACTGTAGGTTAAACGTCGAAACGACCGACTTATAACGTTGTAAACATAGATATCCGCACTGCCATCTTTAGACAGTGTTAACGCCATTTGACTACCATCAGGTGACCAAGCTGGCGCACCATTAATGCCTTTAAAGGATTGTAATTTTTCACGCGCGCCGGTCCTTAATGTTTGCGTATAAATCGATGATCGGCCTGCTTCAAAAGACACATAAGATATTTTATCGCCCCTCGGCGACCACGCTGGTGACATCAGCGGTTCTGACGAGGTAACGATGGTTTTAGCCCCATAGCCATCTGCGTCGGCTACTTGAATTTTATACTCGTGTTTACCGTTTAGGTTTTTTGTTGACGTAACGTAGGCCATTCTCGTGCTGAAAGCGCCTTTTTGCCCGGTTAGCTTTTCATAAATCAAGTCACTAATTCGATGGGCTGCACCACGCAATCCGGTTTTATTTGCCGGTAAGCTAAAGCCCATTAATTGCTCACCTTTGTAGACATCAAAGAGCTGAAACTGCACCTCTAACATACCGTTGGCCTGTTCCGTTATCTCGCCGATCACTAAATTATCCTGACCCAGGGCTTGCCAATTGCGAAAATTGACCTGCGCAGCTGTAAACGGCTTATCCAGCATATCGAAACGGGATAGGGATTTAAATCGCCCGCTACGCATTAGGTCATCACTGATGGTTTGCGCCACGTCAACGGCAACGCCTGTAACCACTTGTGTGCTCGAAAAAGGCACAATCGCAATCGGTTGGGCCGACGATACACCTTGCGTAATTTCTATCTTAAGCGCCTCACTCCATGCCGCTGAGGCATACATAAGCATACACATCAACACTAGCTTAATCGTTGTTTTCATTACTTGTTAGCCTCCAGGCCTAAAATAAAAATCGAGCGTTCTAAAATAATTAAACATAGCGGGGTCATTCGGTAAAGGTAGGGGCGACGCTTTCCTTGTCGCCAATTCCACCGAACGATCAAAATACGTGTTGCCGCTTGATTTGATAACTTGAACATCTATCACATCACCACCTGGTATTAAACGAACCCGTACAGTACAGGACAGTCCGGCAATATCACCCGGCGGTTGCAACCAATTTCGTTCAACTTTTTGCCGGATGAGACCACTGTAGCTAGCCACCGCTTCTTGTGCGCGCATTTCTTGTTCTTCTTGTTCAGCCAACTCGCTCAGTGCACGTTCTCTTGCTGCCTGTTCTTTGGCTGCCTTCTCTTTGACTAGTTTTTCTTTCGCTGCTTTTTCCTTGGCTAACTTTTCTTTTACGGCTTTTTCTTTTGCAGCTTTCTCTTTTGCCAATTTTTCTTCAGCCGCCCTCTCTTTGATGGCTTTTTCTTTAGCTGCTTTTTCCTTGGCTATCAGCTGTTGTTTAGCAGCATCCGTTTTTTTCTTTTCGTCAATTGCTTGTTGTTTTTTTATCTTGGCGGCCGAGGCCGCTTGCTCAGCCTTTTGTTGTTCAAGTTTTTGCTGTTCTAATGCCTGCTTTTTCTTTAAGTCCGCCAGTTTCTTTTCTTCTGCCAAGCGTTTGTTTTTTAAGTCATCTAAACGCTTCTTTTCTTGTTGCTGTTTTTCACGCTCATGATTCTTTAACTTTTCTGCTTCTGCCTTAATCTTTGAATCATCAATCACCGTGGCTTTAACAATCGGCACAGGTGGCGCGATTAAACTTTCTGGTTCATTAAAACTGGTACTAAATATAAAAAATCCAATTAAAACCAAGTGCAAAACCAGCGACAACAGGCTGGCTAAGGGGTGTTTTTTTACTAAATCAAGCATCGGGAGAACCTAATTATCTGGGTCAGTCAACAGGCCCACACTTGGCACACCCGCGGCTTGGAGTGTTGTCATCGCGCGTACGACTTCACCATAGGCGACACCTTTGTCACCCCGAATCATCACTGCTGTGGTTGGTTGATTACGTAAAACCGCCGCGACTTTTAACTGCAAGGTATCGGTGGAGATCGCTTGCTCGGTGTTTTCGCCTACATCTAAAAAGTAGCGCCCTTGTTTATCTACCGTGACCACTAAGGGCTGGATATTATTGTCAGCCACTGGGTTTGCATTGGCCTGCGGTAAGTCTATTTCGACCCCTTGTTGAATGAGTGGCGCGGTGATCATAAAAATAATCAATAGCACGAGCATCACGTCGATATACGGCACAACGTTAATCTCCCCCATCGGTTTACGTTTAGAGCTACGTGCCATTACTTGTTTTCTTCCATGCTAAGGTGCGCCTGGCGTTGTAATACCGAGGTAAAGTCGTCCATGAACGTTTCGTAACGACTCGCTAATCGATCTGCATTGGTTGAAAAACGGTTATACGCAACCACCGCAGGAATCGCGGCAAACAAGCCCATAGCCGTTGCCACCAAGGCTTCTGAAATACCCGGCGCCACTAGCGCTAAGGTTGCCTGCTTTACATTACCTAAGGCTTGAAATGAGCTCATGATTCCCCAAACGGTGCCAAATAAACCGACGTACGGGCTAGTAGAGCCCACGGTCGCTAGAAATGGCAGGTGGTTATCAATTAAATCCATTTCTCGGGTGTATTGCGCCTGCATTGCGCGGCGAGCACCTTCGACAACATGCATCGGTTCCATCCCCTTTTGTTCTTTCAGCCGTTTATACTCCTGAAACCCCATATGAAAAATGCTTTCCATTCCTGAACGGCGGTAATGATCTGAGCCAACTTGCCGCGCGAGCTCGTTCAATTCGATACCGGACCAAAATCGTTTTTCAAAGGTATTGGTCACCTCGAGTGCCACTTTAAATTCTTTATATTTTGCAAATATAAACATCCATGAAACCAGGGATGCAATCACCAACATGAGCATGACCAATTTTACGATTGGCCCTGCTTGGCTGATAAGGTGAACAATGGATAAATCTGTGGTCATAAGAGTCGCTCAATAAGTGTTTTAGGGATAACTTTAACCCGCATAGTGTCGGCATCTAAGCACGCGACCTTAATGTTGGCTGTGTTTATTATTTCATGATTAGGGTCATTACGTATAATGCTTTGATGAAAAATTAATGAGGCGCTTTTAAAGGTTTCCACCCGTGTTTGCACGATTAATTGATCATTAAATTTTGCCGGCTTTAGGTACTCCATTTGCACCGTTCGAACGGCAAAGGCTAACTGGTGGTTTTCTATTAACGCATCTTGCTCAACACCCCGTTGGCGTAAAAACTCAGTACGCGCCCGCTCTAAATATTTTAAGTAATTGGCGTAATAGACAATACCTTGCATATCGGTATCTTCATAGTAGATTCTAATCGGCCATTCGTGAGGACACTGCTGCATACGGTTGGTAATTTATCTTATGAGTCACCAAACACATCATCGTTAAGTGTTGTTTGCACTTGCTGATGGGTCGGTACTTTTAAGCCTAAGTGTTGATACGCGTGACGAGTGGCCATACGCCCGCGTGGTGTTCGAATAATGTAACCCTTTTGGATCAAATAGGGTTCTAACACGTCTTCTACGGTCCCCCGTTCCTCGCTGAGCGCCGCGGCTAGGCTCTCTACGCCGACAGGACCACCATCGAAGGTTTCGATCAAAATACTGAGCAAACGCCGGTCTAATTTATCAAAACCACTTTCATCTACATCAAGCATTTGCAATGCCTTTTTAGCAATATCGGCGGTGATGGTGCCATCCCCTTTAACATCAGCATAATCACGCACACGACGAAGTAGTCGGTTGGCAATACGCGGCGTTCCGCGTGATCGCACGGCGATTTCTTCGGCGCCATTTTCACCCGCTGTTAGGGCTAAAATACTCATCGAACGTTTAACGATTTTTGACAAATCCTCGTTATTGTAAAACTCTAAGCGTTGCGTAATGCCAAAACGGTCACGTAAGGGCGAGGTCAGTAATCCCGCTCGCGTGGTGGCACCGACTAAGGTAAACGGCGGTAGGTCCAACTTTATTGAACGCGCAGCCGGACCTTCTCCGATCATAATGTCTAATTGAAAGTCTTCCATCGCTGGGTAGAGGATTTCTTCTACTACGGTGCTCAAGCGATGTATTTCATCAATAAACAGCACATCGCCTTCTTCAAGGTTTGTCAGTAGCGCAGCCAGGTCACCCGCCTTTTCAAGCACCGGCCCTGAAGTTTGTCTCAAATTAACGCCCATTTCATTTGCAATGATGTGCGATAAGGTCGTTTTTCCCAGCCCCGGTGGGCCAAAAATAAGCACGTGATCTAAGGGTTCAGAGCGGCCTTTTGCCGCCGACATAAAAATCTCCATCTGCTCACAAATCGTTGGCTGGCCAATATACTCAGACAACGTCTTGGGACGAATCGCGCGATCTACCGCTTCATCATCTAGTAAATTATCAGAACTTATTAACCGGTCACTTTCTATCATAATTAATGCGTCTTATCGTTTGACCGCCGCTTGCAACGCGGCGCGGATGATCTGTTCACTGTTATCGTCTTCGTTGGCGACTGCTTGTACCCGTTTATCCGCCTCCTGTGGCTTATACCCCAAGGCAACCAAAGCGCTGATAGCCTCTTCTTTAGCTGACATCATGGCCGCTTGCGTACCGGTTGTTGGCAACGAGCCGCCAACCGTTTGTTCTGGCAAGCGATCACGCATATCAATGATCAGACGTTCGGCTGTTTTTTTACCAATTCCCGGCAAACGTACCAAGGCAGTAACATTGTTATCACTGATACAAGAACAAAAATCTGCCACGCCCATGCCCGATAAAATACCTAAGGCCACTTTGGGCCCTACCCCATTCACTTTAATGAGGTCTCTAAATAACGCACGTTCCTGCTCGCTTAAAAAGCCGTACAAAATATGCGCATCTTCTCGCACCACTAGATGTGTGCGCAATAACACCTGCTCGCCCGCTGCCGGTAAGCTAAAAAAACTGGACATGGGCGTTTCTATGTCATAACCCACACCATTAACATCCACCACCACCAATGGCGCTTGCTTTTCGTGCACCAAACCTCGAATAAAACCGATCATGACAAGGCCTGGGTGGCCAAATAGGTTTGATGGGTATGCATGTGGCAAAGCGCTACGGCCAAGGCATCACTCGCGTCCATTTGCGGATCGCCTTTTAGTTTTAATAAAATTTTCACCATATGTTGTACCTGCGTTTTATCTGCACTGCCCTTGCCCACTAAAGCTTGTTTGATTTGCCGTGCGGCGTATTCATATACCGTAATGTCGTGGTCAAAAACCGCACACATGGCGGCAGCTCGAGCCTGACCTAACTTTAACGCAGAACCGGCACTTTTATGCATAAAAACTTGTTCTATCGCCATTTCTTGTGGCTGGTAGTGTTGTACTATTTCACGAACCCCTAAATGAATTTTCTTTAGCCGCTCTGGCAAGTCACCCGCACCTGTTCGAACGCAGCCACTGTCAACATATTTTGCGATACGGCCGGATACATCAATAATACCGTAACCGGTGACGCGCGAACCAGGGTCAATACCTAAGATACGCACCTAACTACCCCGCCTAATTCGCATCGGTTTCCATCGCTTGTTCAGGAATGTCTGCGTTTGAATACACGTTTTGCACATCATCTAAATCTTCTAATGCGTCCAATAGTCGAAGAAGTTTTTCAGCCTCTTTTGCCTCTATCGGGGTTAAGTTATCAGCGCGCTGCGTTACTTCGGCGTATTCTGGCACAAAGTTGGCTTGAAGCAAGGCGTCACGCACGACTATAAAGTCTTGCGGTTGGGTGAGCACTTCGAATGAGCCATCGCCATGCGTTACCACATCATCTGCACCCGCGTCTAAAGCCACTTCCATCAGACTGTCCTCGTCCAACTCAGCCGGTAAATTGATAGCACCCACCTGCTGGAACATATAATCAACCGAGCCACTGGTGCCAAGATTACCCCCACTTTTATTAAAGGCGTGTCGTACTTCTGCGACGGTGCGGTTTTTATTATCCGTTAAACAGTCCACCATAACGGCTGCGCCTGCTGGGCCGTAGCCTTCATAGCGCACTTCATCAAAATGCTCAGCATCAATCGATCCACTGCCTTTTTTAATAGCGGTGTCTATCGTATCGCGCTTCATATTATTTGATAAGCCTTTATCAATCGCGCTTCTTAAGCGAGGATTATTATCGGGATCGGCACCGCCGGCTTTGGTAGCAACCGTTATTTCGCGAATAAGTTTGGTGAATAGCTTTCCCCGCTTGGCATCTTGCGCGCCTTTTCGAAAACGGATATTTGCCCACTTACTGTGCCCTGCCATAACACGACCTCTTCACCTAGTTTGTAATGTGAAGAGTGTATCATTACCACTCGGTTTGATTAAGTGAAACGCGTGACGAATTAGCGTTTCATACGCAATCGCGTGCCCTGCGTTAGTGAGAGTTTAATTTCTTCTGCGCTTAGTTCAGGTGGAAAATACACGCCGCTTATTTTAGCGTTCAGCAAACTACAACCATCTAGATTGCAACCACGTAAATCTGCGCCTCTTAAATCGGTATTTTTAAAATAACTACCCGATAAATCTAAACCCGATAACTCGGCGCCGCGCATGTCAAATGCCCTGAATTTGGCATTTCTCAGATCGACCGGCTCGCCCTTTTTACGGCCTTCATTAAAGGCTGCAATATCTTCGTTTCTTAGGTATGCATACATGGCATCCGTTTTTTCTTCTAACATAATCACGTCCCTTTATAGTTATAGTATTAATTGCCTTCAGTGCTATTTTGAGTGTAGCTGATAATCCTAAAATAACCAGTCCCTTACCCGCGCAAAAAAAAACCCCGCTTAGCGCGGGGTTTTTATACTTACAGTGGAAAAGTCGACTTACATCATGCCGCCCATACCACCCATACCACCCATGCCGCCCATACCGCCCATGTCTGGCATTCCGCCGCCAGCACCTGGTTCTACAGGCTCATCGGTAATCATCGCTTCAGTTGTGATCATTAGACCAGCAATTGATGCCGCATTTTGCAATGCCGTTCTAGTAACTTTAGCCGGATCTAAAATACCCATAGCAATCATATCGCCATACTCAGCAGTTGCAGCGTTATAACCATAGTTGCCTTTACCTTGCTTAACTGCTTGTAAAACAACTGAGGCTTCTTCGCCCGCATTGGTTACGATTTGACGTAACGGTGCTTCCATTGCACGTAACGCAATTTTGATACCGATATCTTGGTCGTGGTTAGCGCCTTTTGCAGCAGCAGCCGCTTTTAATACGCGAATTAATGCTGTACCACCACCAGGAACCACGCCTTCTTCAACCGCTGCGCGGGTTGAATGCAATGCATCTTCAACGCGTGCTTTCTTTTCTTTCATTTCAACTTCAGTGGTTGCACCAACTTTAATAACCGCAACACCGCCAGCTAATTTAGCCATGCGTTCTTGAAGTTTTTCTTTGTCGTAATCAGAGCTTGCATCTTCAGCTTGTGAACGAATTTGGGTCACGCGTGCTTTAATATCTGCCGCTTGGCCCGCACCATCAACAACAACCGTGCTGTCTTTAGTGATCGTTACGCGCTTCGCAGAACCTAGGTCTTCTAAGGTGGCTTTTTCAAGTGTTAAACCCACTTCTTCAGCAATCACAGTACCGCCTGTCAAAATAGCGATATCTTCTAGCATTGCTTTACGACGATCACCAAAGCCAGGCGCTTTTACAGCCGCTACTTTAACGATGCCGCGCATGTTATTAACAACCAAGGTTGCTAATGCTTCGCCTTCGATATCTTCAGCAATAATCAATAATGGGCGACCTGCTTTAGCAACGCCTTCTAAGATCGGTAGTAAATCGCGGATGTTTGAGATTTTTTTGTCATGCAGCAAGATCACAGGATCTTCCATATCAACACTCATGCTTTCTTGGTTGTTAATAAAGTACGGTGATAAATAACCGCGATCAAATTCCATACCCTCAACCACGTCAAGTTCGTTTTCTAAACCAGACCCTTCTTCAACGGTGATCACACCCTCTTTGCCTACTTTATCCATCGCTTCAGCGATGATTGCACCAACTGACTCATCAGAGTTAGCTGAAATAGTACCTACTTGAGCAATGGCTTTGCTGTCTGCACAAGGAACGGCTAATTTTTCGAGCGCTTTGACTGCTTCAATAACGGCTTTATCGATACCGCGCTTAAGGTCCATTGGGTTCATGCCAGCGGCAACAGACTTCATGCCTTCGACTAAGATAGCTTGAGCTAATACAGTCGCCGTGGTGGTACCATCACCGGCCACGTCTGATGTTTTAGACGCTACTTCTTTAACCATCTGCGCGCCCATATTTTGAAACTTATCGGTTAATTCGATTTCTTTTGCGACTGAAACACCGTCTTTAGTAATGGTTGGTCCGCCAAATCCTTTATCTAAAACAACGTTACGACCCTTAGGGCCTAATGTAACCTTAACTGCTTTAGCTAAAATATTAACCCCTTCCACCATTAGACTACGTGCGTCATCACCAAATTTTACTTGTTTTGCCATGTTTCTATTCCTCGTTTAAATACTTATTTCAATGAATTGGAAGCAAAAATGCTTCTAATTGCTACAGCTTTATTCGACTACTGCGATGATGTCGTCTTCACGCATCACGAGTAATTCGTCGCCGTCAACTTCTACTTCGCTGCCAGAGTATTTGCCGAATAGTACATTATCGCCAACTTTAACTGCCATCGGTGTACGTTCGCCTTTACTATTTGTTGCGCCTTTCCCTACAGCAAGCACTTCGCCACGGCTTGGTTTTTCTTTTGCAGAGTCTGGAAGTACGATACCACCAGCACTTACTGCTTCTTCTTCTACACGTTTAATAATCACGCGATCGTTTAATGGACGTAAATTCATGTATTAAATCTCCTGTTGTTAAAAAATTAGCTCTTCAATATATGGGGCGGTGTTTTTTTATATCAACCCCTGACTGATAAAAAAATAGTGTCTTCATGCCGTTATTAGCACTCGACTAAAGAGAGTGCTAATAATAACGCTAGATAGTAGGCTGTCAAGCGTTTAGCCACTGGTAAAGTAATATATAATCGTAAAAAACTCGTTTTGCACCTTATGAATGATGAACAACTTTTAAGATACAGCCGACAAATTATGTTGCCTTCGATCGATATCGAGGGACAGCAAGCTTTACTCGATGCGCGCGTGCTAATTATTGGTATGGGCGGCTTAGGTAGCCCCGTTGGACTTTACCTTGCAGCAGCAGGGGTTGGCCACCTCGTTATTAGCGACTTTGATGAAGTCGACTTATCCAACCTACAACGTCAAATTGCTCATACAACAAGGACAATTGGCATGAGCAAAGTAGACTCTGCCAAGCTAAGCCTTGAAGCCATTAACCCACTGATTAAGATAACTGCTATCAACAAAAAATTAGCAGGCGACGAATTGCTTGAACAGGTTACTCAAGCCGATGTGGTGGTCGATTGTTGTGATAACTTTGAAACCCGTTTTGCGATTAACGATGCCTGCCTTGTCGCAAAAAAACCCCTGGTATCTGGCGCCGCCATTCGTTTTGAGGGGCAAATTTCGGTATTTGATTCACGTGATCAGCAATGCCCTTGCTACAACTGTTTGTACCCCAGAGATGGGGCGGTTGCGCAAAGCTGTTCCGAAAATGGTGTCATCGCACCCATTACCGGCATTATCGGCAGTATGCAGGCCTTAGAGACCATAAAAGTCTTAACCGGTGCTGGCAAATCATTACAAGGTCGGGTGCTATTGCTCGATGGGCTTTCTATGCAGTGGCAAAGCATGCAGCTGCCACGCAACCCTAACTGCCCCAGCTGCTCAATTTCGGACTGATTTAAGGCTTTGCAATGCCCGCTAAAAACAATATACTGGACTAAATTTACTATCAACAGGAGAGACCTCATGACTTGGGAAACACCCACTTATAAAGATTTACGTTTCGGTTTTGAAGTCACCATGTACATTTACAACCGGTAACTCAGACCAATCCATCAAAAGGGGTTCCGTTAGGAGCCCCTTTTTTATTTAAATAAAACAACAAGTTAATGTATTAACGTATGTATATACGCATATTGGGTTCTGGTGCAGGCGGCGGCTTTCCTCAATGGAATTGTAGCTGTCCAAACTGCAAGGCAGTACGATCAGGTAGCATCAATGCCTCGCCGCGCAACCAATCGTCCATCGCCGTCTCGTCTGATGGTGAACATTGGGTGTTATTTAATGCATCACCTGATGTACGCGCCCAGTTAGAAAATTTTCCAGAGATCCACCCAAAAAACAAAGTCCGCGGCACCGGCATTGAAGCGATCGTGATGTTTGACTCTCAGATTGACCACGCCACCGGCTTATTGATTTTGCGTGAAGGCGACCCACTGACCGTTTATTGTACGGATATGGTGAAGCAAGACTTAACAACGGGTTTCCCCATTTTTAATATTTTAGAACACTTTTGTGGTGTAGAAGATCACCCTATTCCGCTTAATGGCGATGCGTTTACCATACCTAACATTGATGATCTTGAGTTCACTGCTTTACCGCTAAAAAGTAAGGCGCCCCCCTATTCACCGCACCGAAACGACCCGCACGAAGGCGACAATATCGGCATGATTATTCGTCAACTATCAACCTGTAAAACAACCTTCTACGCACCCGGCTTAGGCATGATTGAACCGCATGTGGAAAAAGCCATGAGCGACGCCGATTGCGTACTGGTGGATGGCACCTTTTGGACGGATAATGAACTCGCTTCAGTTGGCAGGCCGCTATTGGCCAGAAAAATAGGCCATTTACCCCAGTCGGGCGAAGGCGGCATGATCGAGTTTTTGGATACACTTAACAAACCCCGAAAAATTCTGATTCATATCAACAATACCAACCCGATTTTGAACGAAGAGTCAAAAGAACGCGATATACTGACCCAACACGGCATTGAGGTGTCGTTCGACAATATGCATATCGAGTTGTAAACATGACAGAAAAAACACCTTGGACAGCGCAAGAATTTGAAACGCGGATCCGTGATATGGAGCGTTTTTACCATATCAATCACCCGTACCACGTAATGATGCACGAAGGCACATTAAATAAAGAACAAATTCGCGGCTGGGTGGCAAATCGTTTTTACTACCAAGTTAACATTCCCTTGAAAGACGCGGCCATTATGGCCAACTGCCCCGATCGCGACACCCGCGCGCAGTGGGTTCAACGCATTATCGACCACGATGGTGCACCCGGCGAAATTGGCGGTATCGAAGCCTGGCTGCAACTCGGTGAAGCAGTCGGTTTAACCCGTGAAGAAGTGTTATCCGAAGAACACGTTCTACCGGGTGTTCGTTTCGCGGTGGATGCGTACGTTAACTTTGCCCGCCGGGCCGATTGGCACGAAGCGGCCAGTTCGTCTTTAACAGAATTGTTTGCACCAAAAATTCACCAACAACGCTTAGATAATTGGCCTGAACACTACCCTTGGATTGATCTTAAGGGGCTTACTTATTTTCAAAAACGACTCAGCGAAGCGCGGCGCGACGTGGAACACGGCTTAAGAATCACCCTTGATTGGTATAAAACACGTGAGCAGCAAGAAAAAATGCTCGGTATTTTAAAGTTTAAACTCGATATTTTATGGACTATGGCCGACGCAATGCATATGGCTTATATCCACGAAATGCCCCCTTATTTCACGGTCAAGCCATGAGTCTGCAAACCGATCAAGCCATCAAACTTTCTAGCGGCTACCGCCTACAGTGGGAAGACGCCCAGCAAATGTTTGTTTTGCTGTACCCCGAAGGACTGATCGAGCTCAACCAAAGTTCCGCTGAAATTTTACAACTCTGCGATGCTCAGCATAAGCTTGCCGATATTGTCCAAACGCTGGAAACAAAATTTTCAACGACTGGTCTAAAAAACGATATTGTTAGTTTCTTAACTATTGCGCTAGATAATGGCTGGATCAATCAAAGCGCCTAGCCCTCCTCGCTGGTTATTGGCTGAGCTAACCTATGCCTGCCCACTACAATGCCCGTATTGCTCCAACCCATTGGACTACGCCAACATTAAAGATGAGCTGTCAACCAACGATTGGAAACGCGTACTCAAACAATCGCGTGACATGGGTGCGGTACAGCTCGGTTTTTCGGGTGGTGAACCACTGGTCAGAAAAGACCTCGTCGAACTGGTCGACTATTCACATGGACTAGGTTATTACACCAACCTCATTACCTCTGGCTACAACATGGATAAGGAAAAAATCATTGCGCTTAAAAACGCAGGCCTTGACCATATTCAAATTAGCTTACAAGCCAGTTCAAAAGAACTGAACGACTTTATCGCTGGGGCAGAAAGCTTTGAGCACAAAAAACACGTCGCCAAGCTAATCAAAAAGAATGGCTACCCGATGGTGCTTTGCGTCGTATTGCACCGCCAAAACATTCACCAAATGAAAGAGATTTTGGAGATGGCGATAGAATTAGGTGCGGATTTTGTCGAACTTGCCAACACCCAGTATTACGGTTGGGCGCAGCATAACCGCGACCAATTGCTGCCAACGCACGAACAATTACAAACCGCTGAAGCGATTGCTAATCAGTACCAAGCGTCGCAAAAAGGCAAAATGAAAATTTATTACGTGGTGCCCGATTACTTTGAAGGCCGGCCTAAGGCCTGTATGAACGGCTGGGGAACCACCTTTTTAACCATCGCACCCGATGGCCTAGCACTGCCATGCCACTCGGCGCGCCAACTACCTAATTTTGACTGTCCAAACGTTAACGAGCATTCCATCAGCGACATTTGGAACGACTCAACAGCCTTCAATTATTTTCGTGGTGACAGGTGGATGAAAGAGCCCTGCCGAAGCTGCCCAGAAAAAGACAAGGACTTTGGCGGTTGCCATTGCCAAGCCTTTTTACTCACCGGGGATGCCAGCAATGCCGACCCCGTTTGTGACTTATCGCCTTTGCACCACACTGTAACCGATGCGATAGAACAGGCTGGCCAAGTCAGTCAAACGGTTGAACAACCGCTTTTATTTAGAAACCCTAAAAACTCCAAACAATTAAAAAAATCGCCCTAAAGGAACTCACATGAAAATAACTGCCGCCGTCGCCTGGCAAGCGGGCTCACCACTGTCTATTGAAACCATTGATTTAGATGGCCCTAAAGCCGGTGAAGTGCTTATTCGTCACGTTGCCGCTGGCGTTTGCCACACCGATGCCTTTACCTTATCTGGCGATGACCCTGAGGGCATATTTCCTGCCGTTTTAGGGCATGAGGCGGGCGCTGTGGTTGAAGAAATAGGCCAAGGCGTCACGTCTGTGCAAGTCGGCGATCACGTCATCCCTCTTTACACACCCGAGTGTGGCCAGTGTAAATTTTGCCTATCCGGTAAAACTAATTTATGCCAAGCCATTCGTGCCACCCAGGGTAAAGGCTTAATGCCGGACGGAACCTCTCGATTCTCAAAAAATGGCCAGGTTATTTATCATTACATGGGCACCTCCTCGTTTGCCGAATATACGGTATTACCCGAAATATCTGTCGCTAAAATCAATAAAGCAGCGCCACTAGATAAAGCCTGTCTATTAGGTTGTGGTATTACCACCGGTATTGGTGCTGTATTGAATACCGCCAAGGTTGAAGCCGGCAGCAGTGTCGCTATTTTTGGCTTAGGCGGCATTGGTTTAAGCGCTATTCAGGGCGCGGTCATCGCTAACGCCTCGCGTATTATTGCGGTAGATATTAACGAAGATAAATTTGAATTCGCCAGGCAGTTAGGTGCTACCGATTGCATCAACCCAAAAAACTTTAATGAGCCCATTCAAGACGTATTGATCGACATGACCGATGGCGGCGTTGATTATTCCTTTGAGTGTATCGGTAACGTTAACACCATGCGTTCAGCCTTAGAGTGCTGCCATAAAGGCTGGGGGGAATCGGTTATCATCGGTGTCGCTGGTGCGGGGCAGGAAATATCTACCCGCCCCTTTCAACTGGTAACGGGTCGTGTATGGCGAGGCACCGCCTTTGGGGGTGTTAAAGGCCGCAGCGAGTTACCCGGCTATGTCGAACGTTATTTAAACGGTGAAATAAAAATTGACGACATGGTTAGCTACACCATGCCCCTACAAGACATTAACCGCGCCTTTGATTTAATGCATCAAGGCAAAAGTATTCGCTCAGTGATTATTTATTGAGCCATCACCAAATAGCCGTCGTTTATTGAGCAAAATCATCCGTCGCCGACACCAGGGCATCAATCATTTCATCGCCCGCGGCCAAATGACTTGCCTTAGCTAAGACAACGAATTTTGCTTGAGGCAATATTTGCGCTAACGAGTACGACGATTCAATCGGGCACATGTAATCCAAGCGCCCATGAATAATCGTACACGGCAAGTTGGCCAATAACGCCGCCTTCGTGATAATTTGATTTTCTTCAATAAAATATTGTTGCAAGGCATAGTGTGTTTCGATACGTGCTTGCGCTATCGCGGATTCTGGCACGTCTCCGGCTAATGCATCCGCATTAAAGTCTTCACCCAGTACCACCGCGCCGCCCCACATGTCCCACTCACGGCCTGCTTGCTGGCGAACAGATACCTCTGGACTACAGAGGCGTTGATGGTAAGCCGCAACCAGATCAGTGCGTTGTTGCTGCGGTAGCGTTGCAATAAAGCGCGCCCATGCTTCTGGGTATAGGCGATTGGCGCCGTCTTTTAAAAACCAGTCCGCATCTGCTTGACGTGCTAAAAAGGTACCGCGAATAATCAACCCTAAGCTACGTTCTGGGTACGCCTGCGCATACAGTAAAGCCAAGGTCGCACCCCAAGAACCACCGAACAACAACCACTTTTCAACGCCTAGCTGGTCACGAATCATCTCCATATCCGCCAGTAAATGTTGCGTGCTATTGTTTTTTAACTCACCTAAGGGGCGTGATCGTCCCGCGCCGCGTTGGTCCATTAAAATAACGTGGTATTTATCCGGGTTAAAAAAACAGCGATGATGCGCCTTGCAACTAGAACCCGGTCCGCCGTGTAAAAAGATAACGGGTATACCACTTGGGTTACCCACTTGCTCGACATACACCTCGTGTCCATCGCCCGTTTCTAGCCAAGCTGACGCAAAAGGCTCAATCGTTGGGTATAAGCGTTTGTACATGTAATCGTCCTAAGTTATCAAGGCTTAAAGCCCATGCAGATCAAAAGTTTGGCCCATAGAATACGCTATACTAAGGCCTTTTTATACTTAGCTGACTATGTTTGACTTTATTATTATTGGCGGTGGGATTATTGGCCTATTAACCGCCAAAGAACTGCAAAAAACAGGGGCCAAGGTCGCCGTTATTGAAAAAAACAGCCCTGGGCAACAAGCCACTTGGGCTGCGGGTGGGATTTTATCGCCGATGCGCCCTTGGCATTATTCTGAACCGGTCAATGCCATCAGCAACATCAGTCAAGCCATCTACCAACAGCTCGCAACGGAGTTATTACAACACACCGGCATTGATCCGGAGTGGACCTTATCCGGCATGTTGGTACTCAATGATGAGGATCTGCCACCTGCCATTGACTGGTGTCAACAACGCCAGGTCCAACATAAGGTGTTAACATCTAAGCAGTTGAATGCTCGATTTTCTTATTTAAACCTTTTGAACGAACCCGCCTTGTTACGCGACGACGTGGCGACTATTCGCCCTCATCGTTTGCTTGCGGCGTTAAATAAATACCTCGCTGACAAAGGTGTTACTTTTTACAACGCACAACAGGTGCAAAGGCTTATTACTAAAGACCGTGCAATCACCGGCGCTCAAATAAATGACGAGATTCTTTATGCCGGTGAGTATATTATTTGTAGTGGCGCTTGGAGCCCTAAGCTAGTCCCCGAACTTAGTAGCAAACCAGATATTTCACCGGTTAAGGGTCAAATGATCTGCTTCCCCCCCATAGACCTTGCCGACCCATGTATGGTGATGGATGGCGACCGTTATTTTATTCCTAGAAAAGATGGTCGCGTTGTGGTGGGCAGTACGCGTGAGCATACAGGGTTTAACGCAGACACGAGCCAACAGGCATTTGATGACTTGCGTGATTTTGCACAACAACTATTTCCGGCCTTACAAGCTGTACAACCCGATGCCCATTGGGCGGGTTTACGCCCATCTTCACCTGATAGCATCCCGTATATTTGCCGTGTTGCGCCGTACACCAACCTTAGCTTGAACGCAGGCCACTACCGCAATGGCATTGTTACCGCACCGGCCAGCGCCGAGCTGATAGCCGATATTCTGCTGCATAGGCCCAGCAAGCTTGATCATTCAGCGTATCAATTAACGCGATAAGATTTCGCTTTAAAAGCGCTGTGCTATACTCTGCAACAGTATGGATATCAAGATGACAACGGCCAACATGAACAACGATGCTTTAAGCAAGTTACTGCTAGAACGCGGCATAACGCCGACTCAGCAGCGCCTTGAAATAGCGAGTTTTTTATTCAAAAAACAGCAGCACGTCAGCGCCGATCAAATATTAACCAGCATTAAGCAAGGGCAAAACCCCGTGTCTAAAGCCACTGTTTATAACACGCTTGGTCTATTTGCTAATAAGGGTCTACTTCGTGAGGTTATTATTGACCCTAACAAAGTTTTTTACGATACCAATACCCAACACCACCATCATTTTTATAATACCAATACCTGTGATTTAACCGATATTGATCACAACGAAATTAATATTAATAAACTGCCCCAACTGCCCGAAGGCACGGATATTCAAAGTGTTGATGTGATCATTAAGGTCAGTAATCAATAGACGTCTTGTCTAAGCGTTAATAATTTCTTATACTTCCACGCCTTTGCTATACGCCATTTTACGGTTTGAGCATTGAAAGGTATGTTTTAGTACAGCCGATGTAGCTCAGTTGGTAGAGCGGCTCATTCGTAATGAGTAGGTCAGCGGTTCGAATCCGCTCATTGGCTCCACTAAAATCAATGACTTACAAACCCCCCTCTCTTAGAAGATCTCTCAATTGGGCCTTAACAAGGCATCGACCCACAACAAATCACCCAATCCCCCCCCGCATTACTTCGGAACGCTTAGCCGTGTAGCCTGCATATATGGCACTTTGATTGAAGCAACTTTAGTTGCCACAAAAAAGCCCCAAAAACCAGAAGGTCATTGGGGCTCACTCGTTGTATTTTTTTATCTTGTAGAGAACTTATCTAACCATAAACCCACTAAATTCACATAACCCTGTTCCGGAGTTAAATGCATAGCCTTCAGGGCAATTAACATCCTTTCTCGGCACATCATATTCTTTTAATGTGTCTAATATAAAATAGGCTTCCCAAGGATTGTCCGCTGATAACAAGTAATCAACACCTAAATTAGAGTACGGCGCTTTCGCTCCCGCACCAACAAATAGACCATTAGCAAAGTCATACCCTACGCTGACTTCACCTTGTGCTTTTTCTTTACCGTCAAAGTATTTAGTGCGTATTTTTCCGGGTTTAAAGCCATCTAGCAGCGTAAATGAAAAAGAAAGATCGCCGCCATCCACATCACCATTCGATTTGACGCGAGCATGACGATAGCCAACCACTACTTCAGGTTTGGTTCCCTTATTTAGTGTCCATTTTAAACCTGCATACACACTGTCATCCGTGTCGGTATCCGATGTGTAGCTTGGAACTACTGTCATAATCTCGCCAGCATTTGCAGCAACGCTCACGAATCCTAGTAATAATATTAAAAATAGTTTATTTATTTTCATTATAATCGTCCCTGTGTTTGTTATTTTGTCTTGAGCATTCTAATCCCCAACCGATCCATCGACAATACTTTTATGACATTAGACTATTGGATATACGCAGTAACATACATCTCTCTATTTGGTTTTCTTTTTTTTGAGCGCTACAGTCAAGATAGCACTATCTTACTGACTAAACGAGACGCCCTGTATTTGATTATTGAAATTATCGCCAAGCTTATTGGTCTCGTTATATCCCTTTACGTGTTGCTGTGGTTCGTAAACTTTGTCGCTCCTTTTGAGATTATGAGTGTGTCTAATTTATCCATCCCGATATATTTAAATGCCCCCATTGCTTTTCTGCTTGTCGATTTTTTTCATTACTGCTCGCACAGGCTGCATCATCAAGTACCTCTATTATGGCGTCTCCACAGGCTGCACCATGCAGATAAAACAGTTGATGCAATGACAACCTTTTTGCATCACCCGTTTGAGTTAATATCGATATTCGTAGTCAATTTTGGTTGTTATGTTTTATTTGATATACCCGTCATCATTATTTTAGTACACACCCTGGTCGTAGCGTTTCATGCCCCCTTTTCTCATACCAGAATCTTGTTAGCTGAAAAGCTTAATCGAGTTTTATCGTATTTTATTATTACGCCTAACGTTCATCGTATTCATCACTCATTGAATATAAAAGAGAGCAACAGTAACTTCGGCAGTATTTTTCCTTTTTGGGACAGACTTTTCGGCACTTATGCCTATAGAGACAGAGGCACTTTTCTTCAAATGAAATATGGCATTAGCAAAAACAAAAGCCCTAACGACTTGACCTTAATCGAGCTACTGAAAAACCCGCTTAGGTAAGTATGAAAAAAGCCCCTTCCCGCATAGTAAATTGAGGTCGATTTTAGATCATAGCCCTTGAAGGGTTTGAATATTCGGCCAATAGATTATGGGCTTGGAGCGTTGGGCCCACGACCCCTGAAGATGTTGAGAGGGAAATGAATAGAGTTGATATACGAATTGGCGGGCATGGTCTAGGTATTGATATAGAACAACATGAATCCGCTCATTGCTCCATAAGAAAGTCCCAGAACGACCCAAAGCCCTTATAAATAAAGGGTTTTTATTGTATTCTATTCCTATACAATCCCAACACGTCCTAAGAAATACCCCCACATTTGGGGTAATTAAAAACAAGAATCTTTAGTGCGTTTCGTTACCTTCCCATTTCCAATTAAGAATCTCCGGCATATCTTCACCATGGTGTTCAATGTAAGTTTTATGATCAACCAGCTTGTCACGTAAAAATTGTTTTACGTAGGCCGCACGAGATCCCAGACTCGGCACTCGGTCAATAACATCACCGGCCAGATGAAAACGATCAAGATCGTTGAGTACCGCCATATCAAAGGGCGTGGTAGTGGTGCCATTTTCTTTGTAACCGCGTACGTGTAAGTGCTGATGATTGTTACGACGGTAACACAAACGATGGATCAGCCAGGGATAGCCGTGAAAGGCAAAAATAACCGGCTTATTCGTGGTGAACAATACATCAAAGTCCTTATCTGAAATGCCATGGGGATGCTCACTCTGCGGTTGCAAGGTCATCAGGTTAACAATATTGATAACGCGTATTTTCAACTCTGGGAAGTGCTGATTCAGGATCTTAACAGCCGCCAGGGTTTCCAGTGTTGGCACATCGCCACAGCAGGCCATCACCACATCGGGATCACCACCCTCGTCATTACTGGCCCACTTCCAGATGCCTAAACCGGCAGAGCAGTGTTTTATCGCCGCATCCATATCTAACCATTGCAAATCGGGCTGCTTACCCGAGACGATGACATTAATATCGTTATAACTGCGCAGGCAGTGATCTGTCACCGAAAGTAAGGTATTGGCATCGGGCGGAAAATAAATGCGAATGATTTCGGCTTTTTTGTTCACTACCAGGTCGACGAACCCCGGATCCTGATGACTAAAGCCATTGTGATCCTGACGCCAGACGTGTGAAGACAGTAAATAATTTAACGAGGCAATCGGCCTACGCCAGGGAATGTCACGTGACACATCCAGCCATTTGGCATGCTGGTTAAACATTGAATCGATGATATGGATAAACGCTTCATAGCAAGAGAAAAAACCGTGACGGCCCGTTAGCAAGTAACCTTCTAGCCAACCCTGACACTGGTGTTCACTCAACATTTCCATCACCCGCCCATCATGCGCCATATGTTCATCACTGGGTAATATTTCAGCCATCGAGCAACGGTCGGTTACTTCGAATACAGCACCCCAACGGTTGGATGCGGTTTCGTCAGGGCTAAAAATACGGAAGTTACGCGCTTTAGCATTAAGCTTTAGAACGTCGCGCATCATCTCACCCTGCACGCGCGTGGCTTCGGCTATCACCTGGCCAGGTTTTGACACTTCGACCGCGTAATCACGATAGTCCGGCATACGCAAATCCCTTAGCAGCATGCCACCATTGGCGTGAGGATTAGCGCCCATGCGCCGGTCACCTTTTGGCGCTAGTTCGGCCAGTTCGGCAATGAGCTTGCCGCTGTCATCAAATAATTCTTCTGCTCTGTAGCTTCTCATCCATTGTTCAAGAAGCTGTAAATGCTCGGGCTGTTTGATGAAATTTGTCACGGGCACCTGATGTGCGCGAAATGTGTCTTCAATAACTTTGCCATCGACAGATTCCGGGCCTGTCCAGCCCTTCGGCGAACGCAGGATAACCATCGGCCAGCGTGGACGTTCACTGATACCGTTGGTGCGCGCGTCGTGCTGAATCTGCTGGATCTCGGCGACAGCGATATCGAGCGTGGCCGCCATTCGTTGGTGCATCGTTTCCGGATCATCACCCTCAACAAAATAAGGCGTATAACCATAACCACGAAAAAGTGCTTCCAGCTCATCATGGGGAATCCGTGCCAACACCGTGGGCCCAGCAATCTTGTAGCCATTCAAGTGCAAAATTGGCAGTACCGCGCCGTCGTGCACTGGATTGAGGAATTTGTTGGAGTGCCAACTGGTGGCCATCGGGCCGGTTTCGGCTTCACCATCTCCCACCACGCAGGCGACTAATAAATCGGGATTATCAAAGGCTGCGCCATAGGCATGTGAAAGTGCATAACCCAGTTCACCCCCCTCATTGATCGAGCCCGGGGTTTCCGGCGCGACGTGACTGGGAATGCCGCCGGGAAAAGAAAACTGGGTGAACAGTTTTTTTATCCCCGCTTCGTCCTGGGAAATGTTCGGATACACCTCGCTATAAGTGCCTTCCAGGTAGGTGTTCGCCACCAAACCCGGACCACCATGACCGGGGCCGGTGACATTAACAATACTTAAATCATATTGCTGGATAATACGATTCAGGTGCACATAAATAAAATTCAGACCCGGCGTCGTTCCCCAATGGCCCAGCAAGCGTGGCTTGATATGCTCAAGCGTGAGTGGTTTTTTAAGCAATGGGTTATCGAATAAATAAATCTGACCGACTGAAAGATAGTTAGCGGCGCGCCAGTAGGCGTCCATTTTTCGCACTAAATCAGGCGACAATGCCGCGTCTTTTGGCTTCGGCAGTTTTGTCTTCGTGAGCTTACCCATATATTTACTCCTTTTTAATTTGCCAGGTTTAACACTCGGCAAACCGTCGTTGCCAGCATGAGCTCTTCATCCGTATGCATAACCCGTACAGTAACCCGGCTGTTCTTTGTAGAAATAATTTCTGCATTGTTTGCGTTGTTTTGATCTTCGATCTCAATACCAAGAAATTCGAGTCCACTACAAATCCGTGCACGCACAGTTGCCGCGTTCTCGCCGATACCGCCCGCAAACACCAGCGTATCGAGTCCGCTGAGTGCGGCGGAGTAGGCACCGATGTGTTTTTTTACCTGATAACAAAACAACTCGACCGCTTCCGCTGCGCGATTATCTGTCGACTCGTATTTGATTAAGTCGCGCATATCGGAACTGGTTTCCGAGACGCCGAGCAAGCCCGACTCATGATTAACCAGGTGTTTAATCTGTGCCGTCGTCAGTTGCTCATGTTGCATCATAAACTCGACCACACCAGGATCCAGATCACCGCTTCGGGTGCCCATGGGAATACCGCCGCTCGGAGTAAATCCCATACTGGTATCAATACTCTGGCCATTTCGAACGGCAGCCAGACTGGCACCATTTCCCAAATGCGCTAAAATCACTCGGCCCTGTGCGACCCTTTTGCCGGCAAGCTGTTCCAGTGCCTGCATAAGAAAGGCATAGGACAAACCATGAAAGCCATAACGTTGAATGCCCATGGCATCGAAACGGCGTGGGATTGGTAGGAGTTTGGCAACTCGCGGCAAGGTCTGATGAAACGCGGTATCAAAACAAGCGACCTGAGGCAACTGAGGGTAACGCGTGCGAAATCGTTCAATCAGATCAATCTCACCCGGCAGATGATCCGGGTCAAAAGAAATATAACGGCGCAAATCATCCAGTAAGGATTGAGAAATAATTTCCGGCTCGGTGTGCTTCATACCATGAACCACACGGTGCCCTACTGCGCTAATCTGAGAAAAATCTCTTTTTTGTGCGAGCCAGTCGAGTAGAAAATTAGCCGCGTCACTGTAATCAGCAACCTCGATACCATGACTATCCTGCTGATAACTAAACGAATCGCTGAAAGAAAAAGTCGTTCCAGACAAGCCGATGCGATCAATTTTTCCGCGCAGAGCTGCTTGCATTGTTGCACCGACTCCATACAGAGCAAATTTGATGCTCGATGAGCCACCATTAATCGTTAACACATTGTACTTAGCCCGACTCATATCGATTCCTTGATATTTTCTCAGTTGTTCTATAGTTATATAGATCATTGATATTTTTACAAGCGGCTACCATTCACAATATCTCATATACACGAGATAGGATGAAATGAAGGCAATAAATCTACACTACTCCAAGGAATAATTAATTTAAACAGCTCCATTTTATGCTCGACATAAAAAAGCCAACTTAAATGAGGTGTTTTTAGTTCTAACAAACTTGTTTTTATTTTGCCGGCTTACCTCCGCGACCTTTAGTGCCGTTACTTCCGCCCAGCCGGACCAATCCGTGGCGATATCTGCATTAGAAATGCGCTTAGCACTTAATAAAATATAGGTATTATTTAAAATAATGCTAATTTTTCTCCAGATAATTTAGCACCACTGACTGCAGCCAGAATTCAATTTCTCCTGTTTGCGTTTTGCTTAAAAACCCGACGTGGCCACCTTTCGGCGTGAGTAATAGATCAGTTGTTTCAGATAGCTGGTTTTTATCAGGTAACACCGAGGGCGTCATTAATGGATCGTCTAAGGCGTGAATCAACAGGGTGTTGGTTTGAATCGCTTTTAAATAATTTATCGCGCTACTTTGCTGGTAATAATCGAGCACATCGGCAAAGCCGTGTAATTGAGCTACCACGTGGTTATCAAATTGCCAAAAAGATTTGATCCAGTTTAAATCGCCCAAAGAATTAAGCTTTTCCAGTTCGATATTTAATTTATTGTCTTTGAAGAATTTTCGTTTATTGTCCAGTTTCTTTTTCATATGACCGATTAAGTGGCTGCGGTAGATTTTAGCCAGGTCAATATCCACTTTATCCGCACAATTGGCGAGTTTATAGGGCACAGAAATGGCCACTGCGCCACTAATTCGTATATCCCCAGCCCGCTCAGCCAGCCATTTGAGCATGATATTTCCGCCTAATGAAAAACCAACCGTAAAGACAGGCGTGGTTGGGTTTTTGTCACGTATCTGTTGATAAAGCTGCTGGATATCCTGCGTAAAACCGGCGTGGTAGCTTCCCGCTTTTAAGTTCGGCTCGCCACTACAGGCGCGAAAATTCATCGCGGCTGTTGTGTAGCCTTCGCGCGCCAACACGTCTTGCAGACCCAAAATATAATGCGAGCTAGAACAACCCGTGAGGCCGTGCAATAAAATGACGATGCCCTTTTCACCCTGGCCGTACCAGTCCACGTCAAAAAAGTCATTATCGGGCGTTGTAAAACGCTCCCTGACGCGGTTTAAATTAGCTGTTTTTCTAAATATATAAGGCCATATTGTTTGCACGTGCGCATTCGATAATCCGCGCGCAAGAATACACGTTTCTGCCATCGCTAAGTTTTACTAATAGCGGACTTAGGCGTAAATATAGCTTTTAAGATTCGCCACCTAAACGCTAATAGTACGCCCAGTATTAACGAGTAAATAAGTGGCTCCTGGTAATCCAGTTTGGTCAGCCAGAAAAAGTGGATAACGCCGAATACGGCTATCAGATAAACGGTTCTATGCAACACAGTCCATCGACGGCCTAAGCGGCGCATCATTCCTGTGGTTGATGTGATCGCTAACGGAATGAGCAAGCTATACGCCGTTAGACCGAGGATAATATACGGGCTTTCGGGAATATCCTGCAGCATATTATCTAAGCTTAATGACTGGTCTAACACCAACCAGACCATCATATGCGTGCTGGCGTAAAAAAAAGTAAATAACCCGAACATTCGCCTAAATCGAATGGGAATAGGCGTTTTTAGAAGTCGCTGCAGTGGACTCATCGTTAAGGTGATCAGCAAGAACCGAAGCGTCCAATCACCCGTTCTAAAGTGTAATGTCTGGATAGGGTCGGGCCCCAATAAATTATTAACCGCGTCCCAGCTAATGGCCATAAACGGTAGTAGGCAAAGGATAAAGACAGCCGTTTTAATGACCCCCCATTGAATGCGCGAGAGCTTTTTTCTTACCACGGTAAATTGTATCCCTTAAAAAAATCTTCTTAGGTTCATTCCTTTGTATAACTCGGCGACCTGTTCGCCATAGCCGTTAAACATTTCCGTGTCTCGTTTAGGAGTAAACAGGGGAGCGCCGATGACTCTTTCTCTGCTTTGGCTCCACCTAGGGTGCGACACGCTTGGGTTGACGTTAGCATAGAAGCCATACTCGTGCCGCGCCGACTCGTTCCATGACGTTTTTGGCATCTGTTCTGTTAATCTAATTTTTACGATCGACTTGATACTTTTAAAGCCGTATTTCCAGGGCACAATCAACCGTAAAGGCGCACCGTTTTGATTCGGCATTTCTTCACCATACAGACCCGTCGCCATTAGGGTGAGTGGATTCATCGCTTCGTCTATACGCAAGCCTTCGGTATACGGCCACTTCAGGGTACGCCGTTTCTGACCCGGCATTTGTTCTGGGTCGTACAAGGTCGTAAATTCAACGTACTTTGCTTTTGAAGTAGGTTCCATCTGTTTGATTAAATCGGCCAGTGAAAAACCAATCCACGGTACCACCATCGACCACGCTTCCACGCAACGTAAGCGATAAATTCGTTCTTCTAGTTGTTGGCGCTTCAGTATATCTTCCAGGTCATACACTCCAGGTTTACCCACCTCACCTTCTATCGTTACACTCCACGGTTTAGTTTTCAGCAGATGAGCGTTGACGGCGGGATCACCTTTTGAAGTACCAAACTCATAAAAATTATTATACGTTGTGACATATTCGTAAGGCGTTGGGGTTTCGTTAAGCGATAATGAACTGCGTTTATAATCCGTGATCTTGTTGCCAGCCCATCCACTAGTGGGCATCAAACCGCTCGCCAGTAATAGACCAGCGCCTTGTGCCAAAAATTGTCGCCGAGAGGCTGATATCAGTGACCGACTGTTGTTGAAAAGCTGCAGCGGCGTTACCTCGTTTTCTTTAATCGCTGGTATTTTTTTTCTAGCCATCGTCTACCCCTGTTTAATCGGTCTGTGTTCTCTAGACCGCTTAACTTAACAAATACTTTCAACGAAAAAAAACGGGGCTTAAGCCCCGTTTTATAACGGCTGTTCAAACCTTAACTATCACTGCTTTTAACATCAATACGTTTCGGTTTAGCCAATGGTTTTTTGGGTACGACTAATTCCAGCACGCCCTTATTGTAATTAGCGCTGATATTGTCAGCGTCTGTCGTATCCGGCAACACAAATCGGCGATAAAAGCTGCCACTAATGCGTTCGACACGTCTGTAACCGTCCTTTTCTTCTTTAGATTCTTGCGTCCGTTCACCTTTTACGGTCAATACACCATCTTTCATGCTGACCTCAATCTCCTTGGGGTCAACACCGGGGATGTCTGCACTGACGACAAAGCGGTCTTCTTCTTCCTTAATGTCTACCGCAGGTGTCCATGTCGCTATAGAAGAAGCGCTGTCTTCACGTTCATCAAGTAACTGACGGTTCACGTCATTGCTAAACTGTTTTAATAATTGCCAAGGTTCATATCTTACTAATGTCATCGTATTTCTCCTGTCGTATTAGGTACAGTCAATACATAAGGTCTTAGTAAATTATTTCAAGGGCTTAACGGTTTTTCATGGTTTTTCATGGTTTTTGATAAAAAATGCGGCACTTGCTGTAACCAAACATAAACCACCGAAGACGATAAAGTTTACATTCAAGCCGAATGACGCAGTCACCAAAGCACCTGCGAGCAAGGGACCAAAAATTGAACCCGAGCGACCGATACCATTCGCCCAACCGACCCCTGTTGAGCGAATATGTGTGGGGTACATATAACTGGAGAGCGCATTCAAGCTGATTTGCCCACCGACAATGAAGAAGCCAGCAAAAAAGGACAATAGCATCACTAAGTTAAGCGATGAGCCTAATTGACCAACAGCGATCATACTAATCGCACCAAGAACAAAACAACTGGTCAGCACAATCTTAGAGCCTAAGCGGTGAATCAAGCGAGAAAAAACAAACGGTGCAATCGCGCCACCAACATTTAACACCACTACCGTTCGAGAGGCCTCGGCCAATTGATAGCCTGCATTAACCAATAAGGTTGGGATCCAACTGTATAAAAAATAAACCACCATCAAATTAAAGAAAAACACCATCCAAATTAATAACGTATCCGTAGCGCGCCCTTCTAAAAACAAGGCTTTCACCGGAAAGTGCTTTTTTTCTTCTATGTAGTGAGCAAATTTAGCGTCATCAGAAATTGCCTCTTTGGTTTCAATCTTTCTTGCGATAAGGCGCAAGTTTTCATCATTATCCTTGTCGTGCTCCACCAAAAAACGCGGTGATTCAGGTAACCACATCAACAGCACCGGGACCAACAATAAAGGCAGCGCACCTCCGACATAAAATAGCGATTCCCAACCATATACTGGGATAATTTCAGATGCCAATAACCCGCCGGTTATGCCACCTATTGGCATCCCTAAGAAAATCACTGCGATGGCGACATTGCGTTGCCGCGTAGACACATATTCCGTCATTAAGGCAGTAGCATTAGGCATCGCACCGCCTAAACCCAGGCCAGTTAAAAAACGCAATAACACCAGCTCGTTGTAGGTTTCTATAAAACCGGTTATCAGGGTACACAGTGCAAAAACAAACACACTGAATATTACTGCATAACGCCTACCGTACTTATCACCCACTGGGCCTAACACCAAGGCACCGATCATCATACCGACTAGGCCGGCAGAAAAAACGTAGCCTAATTCACTTCTAGGGATATCCAAAGCAACACTTAAGGCAGGGGCTGCAAAGGCAATCGCCAACACATCAAAACCGTCAAAAACAATCACTAGGGCACAAAAAAACATCACCAATTTTTGAAATTTTCCTAATCGATTTTTCTCGATGATGTCACTCATATCTAGCGTTGCGTTACTCATACTGCGTCCTCTTTTTTGTTTTTAGCATTGTCCAACGAGGCAGCCACAACCATTAACACCACCTCCATTTCTTCTTCAGTTCGAGGTGCATACACCATCGCGATGGTTTCGGGAATACCGTGCAGGCCCGCTAAGGGGTGCCTTTCGCCCCATCGGCTCTCGATCACTTGCTGAAAGTCATCCGCCGATAAAGCCACGTGCAAGCTACCGTCGTAAGCGGGGTGGATGTGTGCAAATTCTCGACCGATCATAAAGCCATCTGCGCAGTTACAGGCTTGACCTTCGTTCAGCCACAAGGCCTCAGAGCCAGGCACTGAAATAATACTGGGCCGACGACTAACACCATTAAAGGTAAAAAGCTTTGTTTTAAAAAGCTGATACATGTCTGCATCGGGGTTTTGCGTTAATTGCTCGTGCGGGTTACTGGTCGTCGTTTTAGGCGGTTCACCTTTTCTTACGGGTATCGTTAACATCGTAGTCACTTTATAATTGTAATTTAACGCAAAGTTAACACAAATTTCAGCATGAGTCGCTACCGTCCCCCTGCCGCACCAAAATCACCGTACATAACCCTACAAGGCTTTGCGGTTTTGCAAAAAGAACTACAAGACTTATGGGTAAAACGACGCGCTGTAGTGACTGCCTTATCGGCTGCTGCGGCCGAAGGCGACCGTTCTGAAAATGCCGAATACATCTACCGTAAGAAAGAATTGCGTGAAATCGATTGGCGCATCCGTTACTTGCAAAAACGCATACCCGACTTAAATGTAGTTGAGCACCCACCGAGCAATCTACAACAAATTTTCTTTTCTGCCACGATCACATTAGAAGACGATGCAGGCCAATCGGTTTGTTATCGCATTGTCGGCCCTGATGAAATTGACCATCAACCCCATTACATCAGTATGGATTCACCTGTCGCAAAAGCCTTGTTTAAAAAACACTTGGATGATGAGGTGCGCGTGTCCACGCCGTCAGGCCTTATCAACTATCTGATAGTCGATATACATTATGAGCGTTAACCCACGTTTCTGCCGCTGCGGCTCAAATAAAGCGTTTGCAATGTGCTGTGAGCCCTTTCTAACGCGTAACGCTTTACCCAACACCGCAGAACAATTAATGCGTTCGCGTTTTACCGCTTTTTGCCTTAACCAAGCCAGTTACCTTTACGACACACATCACCCAAGTCAATGCAAACCCAATACCTATAAACAACTACAAAACCCAGCATCGCCGAGCACTTGGATTAATCTACGGATTATGGCAACGCATGCCGGCCAAGTAGACCAAAAATCAGGGGACGTTGAATTTATCGCCTGTTTTGAGGAACAAAATCAGTATTACCAATTACACGAAAAATCTTCTTTTATTAACGAACAAGGGCGCTGGTTTTACCTCAATGGCAAGCCGCATATTAGCCCGGTCACATTAAAATTCAAAAGAAACGCCCCCTGTTGGTGCCAAAGTGGTCAAAAATATAAGCACTGCCATGGCGCATAAAATACCGTACACTGAAGTGTACTTCTATTTGAGTTAGACACAGACTATGGACATGCAAGACCTTGGACTTTGGGCTATGCTCGCTTTTTGGGGCAGTGCGATTAGCGGTATCTACCTAGCTGTGCTATGGGCGCGTAAAAAAAGCAAAAAAAGCCCTGCTTCACGAGAGATTATTATTCAATCGTTAAAGCAACGTGTAGCAGACGGTGAGATAAGCGAAGAGACGTATCAACGTCGCTTAAAAGACCTGTAAACGCCGTTTTATCTGCGTGTTAACCCACCCATTCGCGCGCATTTCTAAACATTCTCATCCACGCCCCGTCTTCAGCCCACTCGTCTGGGTACCAACTGTTTTGCACCGCTCGAAAGCAACGCTCGGGATGCGGCATCATAATGGTGAAGCGGCCATCATCGGTGGTTAATCCAGTCACGCCTTGTTCTGAACCATTGGGGTTAAAGGGAAACTGCTCGCTAACCTCACCTTGATGGTCAATATAACGTAGTGCAATATGGCCTTCAATTTGATCGTTAGGGTACTCTGTGCGGCCTTCACCGTGAGCAACTGCAACGGGTAATTGCGAACCTTCCATACCTGTTAGCAAAATAGAAGGCGATGCTTGAATTTCTACCATTGCCACACGTGCTTCAAATTGCTCAGACTCGTTACGAACGAAGCGAGGCCAGCTTTGTGCGCCGGGGATTAGTTCACGCAAATTAGATAACATTTGGCAACCGTTACAGACACCTAGGCCAAACGTATCGGGCCGAGTGAAAAAGTCGCTAAAGGTTTTGCGTGCGTGTTGGTTAAATAGAATCGATTTTGCCCAGCCCTCACCCGCACCCAACACGTCACCGTATGAAAAGCCGCCACACGCCGCTAAGCCAACAAAGTCAGACAAGTCTTTTTGCCCCGACATTAACTCACTCATGTGCACATCAACCGATTCGAAGCCCGCTTTATAAAAAGCAGCGGCCATTTCAATATGTCCATTAACACCTTGTTCGCGTAAAATAGCTACTTTTGGTCGCACGTTGCTGGCAATTAGCTCAGCCACATTGTTTTTTCCAGGGTTAAAGCTCAAGCTGCTAAAAAGACCCGTATCTAGGTTATCTCTAATCCGATCAAACTCTTGTTTTGCACAATGCTCATTGTCCCGCAAGGCTTGTAACTGATAGGACGTTTCTGACCACGCTTGTTGCAGGTCGGCGCGCGATTCATCCAGCACGACTTGCCCCCTGTGTTGTACAACAATACGCTGCGTCTGATTAACCGACCCTATCACGGCAACACATTCTTCCAGACCCGCGTTTTTAAACAGCTCTAACACCGACGCTTGGTGCTTATCGGCGACCTGAATAACCGCACCGAGCTCCTCATTAAATAAGCTAGCAAGCAGTTCACCCTTAATATCAATACTGATACCACACCGACCAGCAAAGGCCATTTCGCTCACTGTGGCCCACAAGCCACCATCCGAACGATCGTGGTAGGCGAGTAATTGGCCAGCCTCATTAAGTTGCTGAATACTATCAAAAAAAGCTTTAAATAATGCCGCATCATCCAGATCGGGTACATCTTCGCCCATCATTTGACGCGTTTGCGCCAGCACTGAACCGCCCATACGGTTTTTACCCGCGGCAATATCGATCAAAATCAGACTTGAGTCAATGCTAGTGTGCAGCTGCGGTGTTAGTGTTTTGCGAACATCGTTAACCGGAGAAAAGGCGGTAATAATCAACGACAAAGGTGAACTCACCGTTTTTTCCTTTGCGTTGTCGAGCCATGAGGTCTTCATCGACATGGAGTCCTTACCCACTGGAATAGCCAACCCTAAGGCCGGACAAAGTTCCATACCCACCGCGCGCACGGTATCAAATAAATTCGCGTCTTCGCCTGGCTCGCCGCATGCGGCCATCCAGTTAGCCGATAAACACACCTGATCAAGTCCTTTGATACTAGCCGCCGCAAGGTTACTTAGTGCTTCACCAATTGCCATGCGGCCCGAGGCAGGTCCATCGATAAGAGCTAGCGGCGTACGCTCGCCAATCGCCATCGCTTCACCTGTATAGTGGTTAAAGCCACTGGCGGTTACCGCAACATCCGCTACCGGAATTTGCCATGGCCCGACCATTTGGTCACGCGCCACTAAACCGGTAACCGAACGATCACCAATATGAATCAAGAACGATTTATCGGCCACCGCTGGATAACGCAACACATCATAGGCCGCTTGCTTTAAATCAAACACATCCGCTTGGTAAGGCGCCACCTTAGCGACCACGTGGGCGACCTGACGCTCCATTTTAGGCGGCTTACCGAATAACAAGGACATCGGCAGGTCTATCGGCTGGTTATTATATAAACGATCATTTAACACCAACTGTTGCTCGGCAGTGGCCTCACCAATGTGGGCGTACAAACAGCGTTCGCGCTCACACAACTGCTTAAACTCTTGCAATCGATCCGCGTGCAGAGCAATGACATAACGCTCTTGAGATTCGTTACACCAAATTTGCATCGGCGATAAACTGCTGTCGGCACATAAAATATCGCGCAGTTCAAAACGTCCACCCAAATCACAGTCATGGATAATTTCTGGCACCGCATTTGATAAACCACCAGCACCCACATCATGAATAGAGATGATCGGCGTGTTATTCGCCATTGCGTTACACGCTTCAATCACTTCTTGGCACCGACGTTGCATTTCGGGGTTTTCACGCTGTACCGAAGCAAAATCCAGCTCTTCCGACCCTTCACTTGAAGTTTGTGAGGACGCCGCACCACCACCTAAGCCAATTAACATCGCTGGGCCGCCGAGCACAATAATCGGCGAACCGGGCGCGATTTTTTGTTTCAGTGCGTGCATTGGACGAACCGAACCCACGCCACCAGCCAACATAATCGGCTTGTGATAACCGTGCGCTTTATTGTTGTTAGCGCCTACTGCGCTTTGCTCAAAGGTACGAAAGTAACCGCACAAATTAGGCCGCCCAAACTCATTATTAAACGCCGCCCCACCAAGCGGCCCCTCGAGCATAATGTCCAGAGCAGAGGCAATACGGTCCGGTTTACCGATACTGTTTTCCCATGGTTGCGCAAAGCCAGGAATATTTAAATTGGATACGCTAAAACCGGTTAAACCGGCTTTAGTGCGTGAACCACGCCCGGTTGCACCTTCGTCACGTATTTCACCACCGGAGCCCGTAGCGGCACCGGCATAAGGTGAAATAGCCGTTGGGTGATTATGCGTTTCTACCTTCATCAGGTAAGGCACGTGTTCTTCTATAAACTGGTAGTGACGACTTTTGGGGTCGCGGATCATCACATCGGCATCACTACCTTCGGCTACCGCGGCGTTATCGCTGTATTTAGAAATAATACCCTTGGGGCTGTGTTTGGCAGTATTTTTAATCATACCAAACAGTGTTTCATTTTGCTGTTCGCCGTCAATCGTCCAATCGGCGTTAAAGATTTTATGCCGACAGTGTTCCGAATTTGCCTGTGCAAACATCATCAGCTCTATATCATTTGGGTTTCTTGCCAAGCCGTTAAAGTTATCAGCCAAGTAGTCAATTTCATCGTCTGATAAGGCCAAACCCATGGCTTTATTTGCTTCCACCAACGCCTGTTTACCACCACTGAGTAAATCCACTGATTGCAACACACCGGGCTCTGCGTGAACGAACATATCATCGACTGCCTGCCCACTAAGCAGCACCCGCTCAGTCATCCGATCATGCAAGAGCTCCGCCACTTGATCGACCTGCTGCTCGCTTAACTCCCCCTGTAGATAATAAGCCACCCCTCTTTCGAGACGACTCACTTGTGATAGGCCGCAATGTTGCGCGATATCCGTAGCTTTACTCGACCAAGGCGACAAGGTATTAGCACGTGGAATGACTAAGATGCGTTGCCCTCGATGCTCTACTGCTGCACTTTTAGGGCCGTAACTTAGTAGTTGCTTAAGCTTACTAAGCTCGTCATCAGACAGTGCTTGCGTTACATCAGCAAAATGCACAAACTCAGCGCTAATGCCGATAACATCTGCGACCGTGTGTTTAATTTTTTTTAATAAGCGTCGCGCGCGAAACGCCGACAGTGCATTATTGCCAATCAATTCAAGCATGAGATGTCTCTTGTTCATTTATTTCTATTGTTAATGTGCACCAGTCTAAACCTTGGTCCTGATCGATTACTTTTAACCAAGCACGGTCATACGATATAGCCTGAGATACGGTGTCTAATACGAGATCACGCGTATTATTTTTTTCACTTATATGCGCCAGCACCAGGTGTTGAAGATCATCCGTATCGATGCGCTGCAGTAGCTCGGCCGATTGTTGATTATCCAAATGTCCCCAATCACCAGCGACGCGTTGTTTTAATGACGGCGGGTAATGACCATTCAACAGCATGTCTCGATCATAATTACATTCAAGTAATAAGCCGTGGCAACCGGATAGGGCATCAACCATATGTTCAGTGATTGAGCCTGTATCAGTCATAATTCCAAATTTAAAATCGGCGGATTGAAAAACAAACTGCGTTGGCTCTCTGGCATCATGCGGCACTAAAACAGGGTCTACGGTAATAGCACCCAACTCAAACCGTTTATGACTGTTGAAACAGTGTAAGCTTTCAACGTTATCCATCATCGTAGCAGTACCGTGACTTGCCCAAACAGGTATATCGTAACGTTTTGCAAAGCGTGCAACCCCACCTAAATGATCGGCATGCTCATGGGTGACGAGGATTGCGCTAATATCATGGCCACTCACCCCCAACCGCTGTAAACGCTTGTCGGTTTCCTTAATAGAAAATCCGTTATCAACCATCAATAAAGTGTCCGCTAGTTGGACGAGGGTCGAATTCCCTCGGCTACCGCTGCCCAGGGACGCAAACTTCACAGCGTGAGTTTTGTTAACAAGTCAGCCAAAATACCACGAGAAAACTCATCATCAATACGGTCCTTTTGTTCATTAAGGACACGGACCGCAATGCCTGTCTCAACACGCTCTACTGCCACTAAGTACACCTGGGTGTCAGTTTTTTTCCAAAAAGACAAGGTAGACAACATACCGCCTTGTTTTGCCGAGGCAATGTTTAAATAAATCAGGCTGTTTTCGCGGTTTTTATCCCCAATGTCGTAGTCTAATTCCTCAAATGCAGTAACCGTTTTACGCCAGACATTACGCAAGCTATCTTGCACTAATAAATGGCTATCGACCCCTTGTTTAATCTGCTTAACAAAAGACGGCTGATCTACTAGCGGTTGCGTCGTCACGTTGGCTTGTTTTTTAACGCTCGGCGTTTTCACACCGCCATCATATTCATCTATAGCTTGCCCCTTTAATAACCCAGGCGGCACTTCTAAGGGAGGTAATTCATGCGCTTTTTTATACGCTTCTTTTTGGTCGGAAAAGACTTCTTTAACCGATGGCAAGCTGCCACACGCCACTAAACTAAGTGACAGCAACACGAAACACAGTTTTATCAATACAGCTTTCACGCTCATTAGTTTTACCTTTTTAATTAATTTAAATTGGCGTCTGCCATTGCTTTTCTCACCTGCTGTTCACAATCTTGTGACAACCACGTCAATGGCAAGCGAATCCCCTTTTCGATCAGCCCAAGCTCGTGTACGGCCCATTTTACCGGTATCGGGCTAGATTGAATAAACAGGTCACGGTGCAGGGCTTGTAAGTTCGCATCAATTGCATGCGCCCCTGCCGCATCACCTGCCAAGGCTTTTTTACACATTTGGTGTAGTTTTTTCGGTGCCACGTTTGCCGTAACCGATATAGAGCCCTTAGCACCCATCAAGATCAGTTCACACGAAGTAGCGTCATCACCCGAATATACGGCAAAATTATCATCACTTAAATCGATAAGCTGCTGCCCAACTTGCATATCGCCCGTTGCATCTTTAACGCCAATAATATTACTGACGTCTTTTAATTTAGCGACCGTTTCAGGCAGCATATTACAGGCTGTCCGACCCGGTACATTGTACAAAATTTGCGGAATATCAACGGCTGCTGCAATGGCCTTGTAGTGCAACACCAACCCTTCTTGTGTCGGTTTATTGTAATAAGGTGTTACCAACAAACAGGCGTCGGCACCTGCCTCAGCAGCACAACGTGTTAAATCTATCGCTTCGGTGGTTGAATTAGCGCCGGTACCGGCTATCACAGGAATTCGACCGGCCACCATATCGACCACGTAGCGAATCACCTGACAATGCTCTTTTTCATTCAGCGTAGCAGACTCACCGGTTGTGCCCATTGCAACGATGGCGTCAGTTCCCTGTTCGATATGGAATTCAACCAACCGTCGTAAATTGTCTACGTCCAGCGAACCATCCGCATGCATGGGGGTCACGAGAGCAACGATACTGCCTTGAAACATAATCGAATCCAATATTGAACAAAAATAACGGTTACTAACAACGATTCTTTATAATAACCAAACTAGCCGCGTATTATACATGGATCATCGCTACAACTAAAAATCAGTCTGTTAAAATATCGCTTAATTCTTACAAACTAAATAGGTCGTTTTCATGCACACCGTACAATTAAACCAACCTGTTCCTGAGTTCACCTGTTCCACTACGGCGGACGAGGCACTCACACTAGCCCAGCTTAAAGGAAAAAACGTCGTTATTTACTTTTACCCCAAAGACAATACCCCGGGTTGCACCCAAGAGGGTCAAGATTTTCGCGATAATTACACCGCCTTTCAGCAAGCCAATACACTTATTTTTGGCGTCTCGCGCGATTCCTTACGCACCCATAATAACTTTAAAACTAAGTTCAGCTTTCCGTTTGATTTAATCAGCGACCCTGATGAGACTGTATGCCAATTATTTGAGGTAATAAAACCAAAAAAACTCTACGGCAAAGAATATATAGGCATTGAACGCAGCACTTTTTTAATTGATGCGCACGGCGTTTTAATTCAAGAATGGCGTAAAGTAAGGGTCAAAGGCCACGTCGCGGAGGTGCTTGCCGCGGCCGAGACCTTAACAAAAAGCGATTCTAACGACTAAAACCTGAACAGCGGCATCACTTTTTTGATCCCCGCCATCGACCTAACCAACGCTGTTGCGCGATCGGCGGTTAATTGATCAAGTTGATCGCCTAATAAATACACGTGCCGATCGGAAACCACGACTTTAATGGTTTCTACCTTATCAATAATTGATTCACGTAATAAGCGATTACTAATGGTCGCTCGCAGCACGTCGTCGTCACTTTGAGCTAACTCGCTCATTGGCTCAGTAAGACGCACCTCGTTATAAAAACGATTGACCGTGCTGCACTCGGCGACGGTTTTTAAGTTAAACCGGCGGCGCTCATTGGCCGCCATCTTCGAAGCTTTTTCGCCACAAACTTGTGCATTTGAAGGTTCGACTTGATTAACATCGCCTTGCGTCCATTTCAAGTTTGCCGTTTCAAGTACTACACGTTGAACTTGAGTTTTTAACTCCTCGGATTTTGCTTGCCCCGCGATGAGTACCGAATTGCGATTACGCGCGACTAAAATATGGCTGTTTTTCCTCAGGCGATCATCGAGCAAGAGCACTGAATTCACTTGAAATTCAAATTCCGCGTCTTTTAATTGCCCCTCAACGCCAGTGAGATTATCTTCAAATAATCGATCTGTAATATCTGACAGCTCAAACGCATGGGCGCCTGTTATCGTGACCAGTAACGTAAAGAAAAGAATTTGAATCGACTTCATGAAATACCTTTAATTATAAGTTAAGTTGTTGGATCAATCGCGTTCATATCGTGTCGCGTCGGCCAAGCCACCATCACGGCCTGAACCAAGGTCGCTAATGGTATAGCAAAAAACACCCCCCAAAAACCCCAAATACCACCAAAAAACAAAATCGCCACAATAATCGCCACCGGGTGCAGGTTAACGACTTCTGAAAACAGCAAGGGCACTAATACGTAGCCATCTAACGCCTGAATAATTAAATACACCGTGGTTAAATACAAAAACTCATTACCCCAATTCCATTGCACATAGGCAACCAACAGAACAGGAATGGTGACCACGGTAGCGCCTACATAGGGCACTAACACGGATAGGCCAGCTAAAAAACTCAATAATACCGCGTACTTTAAACCCAATACGCTAAAGGCAATAAAGCAGGCCACCCATACAATGAGAATCTCCCACGCCTTACCTCTGACGTAATTGGCAATTTGCTGGTTAACATTCATCCAAACTTCTGCAGTCAAACGTCTTTTGGTAGGTAAAAAACTAGAAAACCAATCCGTAATCAGTGCTTTGTCCATTAAGAAAAAAAACACCATCATGGGCACTAATAATAAGTAAATAATCAGCGCAACGATATTTAGCACCGAAGCGGCCGATAAAGACAGCAAACCTTGCCCAAATTTAACCACCTCTGAACTGACCTGAGCAAAAATAACCTGCACTTGTTCTGCCGTAATAAACTGCGGGTACTTTTCGGGTAAGGCCATAAAAAGATCAACCCCTTGATTCAACATATGCGGCAATTGTTGAGCCAGTTGCACAGTCTGTATCGAAAGCAAGGGAATTAAACCGAAGACCATATACGCTAGTAGGGCCATAAATAAGCCGAATGAACCAATAACTGCCCATTTTCTATCGACTCCTAACGATTCAAACTTAGCCACCATGCCCTCTAACAAGTACGCAATAACCAAGCTTGCCAGAACTGGGGACAACACGTCGCCGACCCAGATAATCACTAATAAGCCGACTAACAACGTACCCATTAAAGCCAACGCTTCCGGGTTGGACAGTAAACGGCTTAACCATTGTTTTATTGATTCCATGTGTGTTTACGCTACCTTCGTTAAGAAATAAAAAAGTTCAACCACTCAGTTAAAAGAAAATACGGGTAATCCTGCCAGTACGCGGACAGCCACCCCATTGCCACTGCAACAACTAAAACCCCGAGCAAGCCCGTCACTACGCGCTTGATAAAACCCAGGGATTGCTTAGAACGCTGCCAACCCGCGAGCACAGCGTCATGAATATCATGCCGCGACTTTACATCCTTTGTAGCAAGCCAAAAGCCTGTCAAAACTGCCAAGCCAACCGACAGAACACCTGCCACTATAGAGGCACACCAAGGACAAGGCTGTTCGATCTGTGGCTTATATATATTGCAATGGCTTTCTAGTCCGGCCCATGGCCAAGTGCAGCCACAATCAAATAAAGCGCCACACAGTGGTGTAATTAGAATAAGTGCGACGACAACCGTAAGCAATCCGGCACCGTATCGGCGGATCGATAGCTCATACATTTTTTAGCCCATCGTTATTATTTTACTTCAATAATACTACGCTATATTAACTCAGTTTCAAGCCTGATAAACCTTTACAGCAGCACAAAATATGGCGACACTGGCACGACGCATTCAATTCATTCAAAACCATGTCATCGTCGTCCAAGAAAGTCATTTATGCTGCCCTTGCAGGCAATAGCCTAATTTCAGTCACTAAATTTATTGCCGCTTTTTATTCAGGCAGCTCGGCGATGCTATCGGAGGGCATTCATTCGTTGGTTGACACCGGTAATCAAGTCCTACTCCTACACGGCTTAAAGCGCGCGCAACGACCCGCCGACGAAAAATTTCCTTTTGGTCACGGCAAAGAAATCTATTTTTGGAGCTTTGTTGTCGCTATATTAATTTTTGCGGTAGGTGCTGGCATTTCTATTTACGAAGGCATTCACCATATCCTCGCCCCCAGCAAAATGGGTGACCCCACCCTGAGCTATATTGTTCTGGGTTCGGCTTTGGTATTCGAGGGCGCGGCCTGGGGTTTTGCGCTACGTGAATTTACCCGCAGTAAAGGCAAATGGGGCTATTTAGATGCCGTTAAGCGGGGCAAAGACCCCACCCTTTTTGTGGTTCTTTTTGAAGACTCAGCCGCGATGCTAGGCCTACTCGTCGCGTTTACCGGTATCGCCATAACACAATACACCGGCGATCCATTATACGATGGTATCGCCTCTGTTTTTATCGGCTTAATACTCGGCGGCACAGCTATTTGGTTAGCGTATGAAACACAAAGCCTATTGATTGGTGAAAGCGCCAACCCAGAGCTGGTCAAAGGCATTCGCAATATAACTGATCGGTTTTCCACGGTTGATGCGATTAACGAATTACTCACTATGCACATGGGGCCTGACTACATTTTAGTCACCATGAATGTGGACTTTAAAGACGACCTTAGTATTACAGAGCTGGAACAAACCATCGCCGATATTGATTTGCAAATAAAGCAGGCCTTCCCAAGGGTAAAGCGCATATTCATCGAAGCTGGCGCGTGGAGCGCATTAACCGTGCCACAACGTACGTACTAAAATGTCGCTTCAACGCCTTTCCAGCGAGGTAGAAAAAGCGGAACGCTGGTTAATTAATGCCGACCCTGCGTTGGGTACCCTTATCCAAAGCGGCCCGGCTTTTGACCTCCGCCCTTTTAGCAAAACGCCCTTTGAAGCCTTAGTGCACGCAATTATTGCGCAACAGCTTTCAGTTAAAGCAGCCGCTGCTATTCAACAAAGGGTTCACGCGTTAACACAGGACAACGTAACGCCCGAGGCATTTGCACACCTTACGCAACAAGACTTTAAACAAGCCGGCATGTCTCAAGCCAAAATAAACACCCTGCAACAGCTAATTGACTTTGCGCGAACCGAAAAAACAACCTTTGACCAGTTGCAACATCAATCCGATCAACAGGTTAAACAAACAGTATGTCAACTCAAAGGCATCGGTCCGTGGACTGCTGATATCTTTTTGATGTTTGGCCTAAAGCGGCTGGATATTTTTGCCTCTGGTGACTTGGGCCTTAGAAAAGCAGTGCAGTCAATTAAGGCATTAAAAGCACTGCCCTCTGTGACCGAATGCGAACAAATAGCGAGTCAGTGGCAACCGTATAGAACCATTGCTAGCTGGTACTTATGGCGCAGCCTTGGCTAAGCCGTAGCGCTTACTTTTTATGGTTTGACTGCAATAATAAGCCGCCTACAATCAATAACGTTCCCAAACCCAGCGTCAAGGTAACGGCTTCATTCAACCAAATAACTGAGAAAAAGATGCCGGCGAGCGGTACCATCAAAAAACCTAAGGATACGGTCACTGCGGGGAGTAATTGCGTTGCACGAATAGAGGCCCATTGGGCTAAGGCGGTACCTAAAATACCGTTGTAGAGCAAAATCCACACGAGCTCCGTACTCCATTCAACATGACGCGTATCAGCAAACCAAGCAATTGGCACGACAATGAACAAAGCAACCAGTAACTGCCATGGCGTCAGTTCCAACACGCTGGCTTTCCATTGGTGCTTTCTTACGTGCAAAATCGATATGGCCCACACCAAAGCAGCAATCAGTAATAAAGCGTTGCCTTTTACGACGGCAGGATCAGTCCAGTCAAACCCCATGGGGTTAAACAAAATGATCAAACCGCAAAGACCAATACTAACGCCGAGTAACTTGAGCCGTGACACAGCCTCGTTTAAAAAAAAGTGAGCCCCCGGGGTTACCCATAGCGGTGTGGTATAAGCCAGTACAGCCGCACGGCCAGCATTTACCGACGTTAGTCCTTCGTTAATTAAAACCAAAAACACCGCAAACTGCATGATACCTACCCCAAAAACTATCGGCATGTCTTGCTTGTGAGGCCATCTGAGCCGCCCCATAAAAAACAATAATAATGTTGTAGCACATAGGGCGATCGTTAATCTTGCCGCTGCAAACCATAAAGGATCTATCGACCGAAGACCGATTTTCATGATCGACCAGTTAGAGCCCCAAATAATGACGACTAAAGCCAATAGCAGCCAAGCAAAAGGCAAGGTTTTAATGCGCACCATGAAATCTCAAGTTAAAAAAACAATATACCACCTTAGCCCAAGACGACAATGATAAAAGCAGCACGATACAATCATTTCGGCAACGGAAGAGATAAGGCTAACTCCTGTTAGAATTCGGTTGCCTCAACTAGGCGATTATGCTTAACTCTTCAGTTAAAAATGACATCGCTGGTCACTAAAACTATGAAAAAGCCATGCTAAAAAAACCGTGGAATTTGCTGTATTTACTGTTTTTTATAGTGCTCGCGTACGTCGTTTACCAGGTTCAGTTTTCCTCTACAACCACACCCAGCCACGTCTATCAACTCACTGAAAAAATCGCCTTAGAGTTAGCTGCTGTACAGCAGCTCAAAAAAGTTGAATCCAAGCCAATTCATTACGCCCCCGAAGGGCGAGAGCCTCGCCATGTACTACAAAAAGCGCGCGAAGTGATGTTGCGTGTACAAGCCCTAAGGTCCTTACACAAGTTACCAACCGAGTCAGACCCCCTGCTCACTGTGAGAACCGTCACACCTGAAAACGTATGGCAGCTGGTTAACCAAATTTTAAGCGCCACACGTGAGCTTAGAGTCGACATTCACCCTACAGCCATGGTGGCAGAGCCCCCCTTCGTGAGCGGCAAAACGCCCAGCGACGTTTATCGTAATTTAATAAAAGTAAACCAGATGCTGGAAAGCTTAGGCGCGCCAATCCAACAACCCAAAGACGTTTACCGGATTGTGCTAACCCTTCTTGATGACCTTGAAACCATTCGTTTATCGTTAAACATTAATTGCGACTTCAAAACCTTACCCGCAACCTTAGATAAGCAGCCAGCAGATGTGTATACCCTTGGGTTTCAATTACATCAAGCCGTCAACAAGTTACATGCTGAGTTTGGCGCAAAAGATGCCGTCATCGACCGATACTTAGCGGCCAATGCTGGGGAAATAAAACCCGCCGACGTGCTCGAGCTAATGAATAATATCTTAGCCAATGTCGCCGACATTAAAGCCGCCTTACCGATTACACGCCCTACAATTTTATCTCCCAAGGTGCGGGACAAAAAACCCGTTGATGTGTTTGCCAAGGTGGGCAAGGCTATCGCCATTACCGAGTGCATGTTATGACGATCTAATCAAGCATCTACAACAACATCATCCATCAAACATTAAACTTACAGGCTAATAGGAGCTAGCAATGAACCTCAGTATACGTTCTAAAATTATAGCCTTTGTCTTACCCATCATCCCTGCACTGATCATTTTTTCGGCCATGCTCGAGTCAACGCACCGTGAATCAGACGCGTTACGTAACGGTATAGTCCAAACCTACGAAGTCAATAACACAATCAGTGCTTTACTAAGCGCTATCCAACGCGCAGAAATTGGCGAAAGAGACTACCTTATCGGCCATGAAAAAGACTCGCTCGACTTGTATTTAGTTAGCGTCAATGACATAGAGAGCCAGCTAGCTACTTTACGCCGTTTAACGAAAGGTAACCCGATCCAACGATTACGCGTTAAAGAGCTCGATGCACTACTGCAAAAAGAATTAGCAGCACTCGAAAAAGCAATTTCTTTAGCTCAAACTTCACCCTCAGAAGGAGCGGTAACAATAACCCTACATACCTTGGCTATAGAGGAAGAGATTCGCCATATTTTAGCCGCCATGGCAAACGAAGAGTCAAGCTTATTATCACTCAGAAAAAGTGAGTTTGAACAACACCGTGTAGAACAACAACGTATTGAGCTCATGTTGTTAATCGGGGTTGCAATGCTCTACTTGATCTTGGCTGTTTTATTAATTCGGAGTATAGCCCAACCGATTAACGCCCTTGCGATTAAGGCGAATAAAATGGCTAATGGAAATTACAGCGGCAAAATGGAAGAACTGGGGACTGATGAATTAGGTCAACTTAGCCGTGCTTTTAATAAAGCCACAGAGGCCATTCAACTGCGCAGCCAAGAGGCTGAAGACAAACAAACTCGACTTCAAACTGTTATCGAATCCTCAATTGAAGGCATTATTACCATCAACAATATGGGCCTGATAGAAAGCATCAACTCAATGGCGTTAAAGATGTTTGGCTTTTCAAAAGACGAGCTGATCGGTAAAAATATTAATCTATTAATGCCAGAACCTTACCGCAGCGAACACGACGGTTACTTGCAACACTACAAACAAACGGGGGTTAAAAAAATTATTGGCATCGGCCGTGAAGTGAGTGGTTTACGTAAAGACCGTTCGGTTTTCCCTATGGAGTTATCGGTCAGTGAAATGAATATCAATGGGCAACAACTTTTTTCTGGCTTGGTGCGCGACATTACCGAACGTAAGAATTTTGAGCTGGAAATTCAGAACAGGGAGTCTCGCTATCGTTCCGTTATCACCACAGTAATCGATGGCATTATCACCATAGATAAACACGGGCTAATTGAAAGTATGAATCCCGCTGCAGAAAAAATATTTGGCTACCCGTTGTCTGAAGCTAAAGGACAAAATTTAAAAATTCTAATGCCCGAGTCGTATCACAAAGAGTACGATTATTTTTTGCTTAATTATAAAAGCTCCGGGGAAGGCAAAATTATTGGTAGCTCGCGCGAGGTTAAGGGCCTGCGAAAGGGCGGTGTGATATTCCCAATGGAATTATCAATCAGTGAGTTACACGTTGGCGGGGAACTTATGTTTAGCGGTTTGTTCAGGGATATTACCGAACGCAAGCGCGTAGATACCATGAAAAACGAGTTTATTTCTACCGTTAGTCATGAGCTACGAACCCCACTGACGTCTATTCAGGGCGCCTTGGAATTAATGCTGAGCGGCGCAATGGGGAAAGTACCTGATACTTGTACACCGTTATTAAAAATTGCCAGCAACAACAGTGCGCGTTTAGTGCGTTTAATCAACGATATTTTAGATGTGGAGAAAATAGAGTCCGGCAAGATGGAGCTTAAGCTTAAGGCCATAGATATTAATCAGTTAGTTGAAGAGTCCATTTTAGCCAATCAAGCCTATGGCGATGAGCATGGTGTAAAATTTAATATCACCAAGCGAGCCCCCCCTTGCCATGTGTTGGCCGATAGCGACCGATTGATCCAAGTTATGACCAATTTGTTGTCAAATGCGGCAAAATTCTCTCACCTCAATTCAACGGTTGATGTTGACGTTCAAATAATACAAGACCTCGTTCAGGTCAGTGTTATCGATTATGGCGCCGGCATACCCGACGAGTTCAAAGACCGTATCTTTAATAAATTTTCGCAGGCCGACTCATCATCCACTAAACAACAAGGCGGTACAGGACTCGGCCTTAGTATCTGCAAGGCTATTATAGAAAAACTGGACGGTCGGATCGATTATGAGTCTGAAGCAGATAAAAAAACCCGCTTTTATTTTGAACTGCCTATTCATGACCAAACCATAGTTGAAAACGAGCTGGCTGGAGACACCCCTTCTGAACACATTTTAATCTGTGAAGATGATTTAGATGTGGCCCGTTTACTTAAAATCATGCTGGAGAAGAAAGGCTATAGCGCCGATATAGCGGGCAGCGCCGAACAAGCAAAAGAATGTTTATTAAAAAAACAATACGCAGCAATGACCTTAGATTTAATGCTACCGGGGCAAAGCGGTATCGATTTTTTCAAAGAGCTCAAACAAACTGAGGGTCTGTCTGAGTTACCCATTATCGTTATTTCAGCGGTTGCCGACGGTGGTAAAAAACAACTCAATGGCGATGCGCTATCGATATACGACTGGCTCGAAAAGCCGATAGATCAAAATCGATTAGCCATGGCTATTCGACACGCGCTGCGAGGGAAGTCGGATCACCAGTTTACTATATTACACGTCGAAGACGACCCGGATATTGTTACCCTAGTAGGCACCTTGCTAAAGGGCAAAGCCACGATAGACGTCGCCCACAACCTAAAAACAGCCCATTCAAAGTTAACTAATTCTTACGATTTAGTGATTTTGGACTTAATGTTACCCGATGGCTCTGGCGCGACTTTGCTGCCGAAACTCGCCAGCAAAACGCCCCCGGTTCCTGTCGTGGTTTTTTCTGCACTAGACAGAACTGAGGATCTAGGTAATAGTGTAGATGCGAGCCTCGTTAAGTCCAAAACCAGCAACCATGATCTAGTCCAAGCGATTGAGCTGATTTTGCAACGACACACAAATTTAGATAAGGATTAGCATTATGCCCGACACACAAAAAATTATGTACGTAGAAGACGAACCTGACATCCAAACGATCGCGCGCATTGCTCTAGAACAAATCGGCGGTTTTGACCTGCTTGTCTGTAGTTCTGGGCAGGCGGCTCTTGACCAAGTAAGCGATTTTGCGCCTGACATCATTTTACTCGACGTCATGATGCCAGAAATGGATGGTATAGAAACCTTCCGCCAATTAAAAACTTTGCCGGCATGTGCCGATGTACCCGTGGTTTTTATGACCGCCCGTGTACAAACCCATGAAATCAAAGAGTATACTGATTTGGGCGCAGTAGACGTCATCGCCAAGCCTTTCAGTCCCATCACCTTGGCTGAGCAAGTTAAAACCATCATCCAAAACGTTGGCCGATAGCAACCAACAACTTAAAGCCTTATGCGACGAATATGCCGCTCAACTGCCTGAAAAAATTAAGGCCGTTGACTTAACATGGCTTGCCTTTAAAGAAAATAAAGGCCATGAAGAGCTCACTTTAGAGCTGATTCGCAAGACACATAACTTGGTCGGCTCTGGCGCAACATTCGGCTTTGCCCGACTTAGCGAACATGCTGCTGAAATTGAAACCTTACTACGCCAGTTCCGTCAAAACGAACTGACACTTCAGACGACCATAGATAAAATAGAACCTTTGCTTATCAGTCTAAAGCACTCAGCACTCTCGTCTCAACAGGATTCACCTACGAATGATTTAGACTTTTCCAGCCCCACCGTTTCAACAGTTCAACAGGGGCTTAAAAACACATTACTTATCAGCAGTAATCAGGCCTTTGCGGCGGCTCTAGCCGTTAAACTTAAGGCCTATAATATTAAACTGGATGTTCTGACTAGTCCTGCAGAGCTACCCTCGTTGCAAGATGAGCATCTGTGCATCCTTCTTGATCTAAATACTGAAAACAATCAAACTATTGAAGCGGCTTTTTTAACGCGTGTTAACCCTTTAGCCCCAGATCAGCCGCACCTTATTATTTTATCTGATCAAGACAATATGCTAGCCAGATTGTCCGCCATCCGACTCGGTGGTAGCGCATTTTTTACTCACCCCATTAATATGGTTGAATTAATTAAAACCGTTCGGGAGAAGTGTTTCGAAAAGGCGGAACCAGTGTATCGCGTATTAATTGTCGATGACGATGTCCAGTTCTCTGAGCATACCGCCCTGTTACTCGAACGCGCAGGGATACGAACACGGGTGATTAATGACCCCATGGACTTAATAGAGCCCTTAGCTGTTTTTCAGCCCGACCTCATTCTATTAGACTTACACATGCCGTCATGTAGCGGCATTGAGTTGGCCGCTGTGATCCGCCAACAATGCCTTTATAGTGGAACGTCCATTGTGTTTTTTTCAGTTGAAACCGACATTGATCGACACATAGATGCCTTGCGTGCGGGGGGCAATGATTTTTTTATTAAGGGCATCACGCCTACACAACTCATCGCTAAGGTCGAAGCCAAGGCGTTGCAAGCACGAGAATTGCAAACACTGATGCTAAATGACCCGTTAACTGGGCTTGCAAATCGCACGAACCTTTCGAACACCCTGAGCACCTTGATAGCAAGCTGCCACCGACATCAACGGCACTTTACTTACGTCATGCTAGACTTAGATCACTTCAAACAAGTCAATGACCAATTTGGACATCACGCCGGCGATGAAGTTTTACGTGCCTTAGGACTGCTAATCCAGCAACGCTTACGCTCCGTAGACACAGCCATTCGATACGGCGGAGAAGAAATCGTTATCCTCTTACCAGATACCCACACCTCTGAAGCTTCAATTGTCATTGGGGAATTATTACAGGTTTTTCAAGAGCTGGTTTTTAACGCCAATCAGCAATCTTTTTCTGTGAGCTTTAGTGCTGGTATTGCCGAGTACCCCCTCTTTTCTGATTACTTAAGCCTAGCCGAAGCGGCTGATAAGGCGCTCTATAAGGCCAAAAAAGGTGGTCGTGGCCGCATATGTTTAGCGTGATAACCTAAGTCAAGGGAGCGTCTTTATGGATCGTAAAACAGCTGTGATATTGATCGTCGAAGACGAGCCATTAATAGCCCAAGACATCCAAAATAAATTAAGAAACCAAGGCTATACAAACACCTATATCGTCGATAATGGCATCGATGCAGTCAACCACGTCACGCGCATCCCGCCCGACTTAATCCTAATGGACATCGTACTACCTGGTGATATGGATGGTATTCAAGCAGCCACCCTTATTAAACAACAATTTAATATTCCAATTATTTACCTAACCGCCTATTCAAATCAGGACTTTTTAGACCGCGCTCAAATCACCGACCCGATGGCTTATATTCTTAAACCGGTAGCAGAGCGTGAACTGTATGCCGCCTTAAGTATTGCGCTAAACAAAGCAAAGAACGAACGTCAGCGCGATGAAATTAGTCTGCTCAACGCCACCTTAATCAGTTTTGCCGAGGCGCTTATTGTTTGGAATGTGGCCGGCAAGGTGGTTAAAGCCAACAGCTCCTTATTGCGCTTATTAGGCCTTCAGGAAAGTGACGTTATGGGGCGAGACATCAGCGAAGTAATTGACCTTTATAAGCTTGATGACCCCGCCTTCAACACCACGAGCCTGGTGTACGCTATCGAACAAAACGGTGGTTATCAAGACACAGAAAACTTCATTCTCAACCTCAACACCACCACACTCAGTATTCGAGTTAGCGCCAGCCAAATTTTTGATAAACAGCAAAGCTGTTATGGCTATGTTTTACAAATTCGAGACGATAGTCAACGGCAACAGTACGAAATAGCCTTATTAGACAGTGAAACGCGATTTAGGCAACTAGTGAGCCATATCGAAAGCATTTTTATACTCAGTGACACGCGCAACAAACAAGTGATTTATGTGAGCCCCGCATATGAAAAAATTTACGGCCAACAATTAAGCCTACCTGCGAACGACAACTTTCCATTTATTAACTACATCCATTTTGATGATCAAGCAAGTGTCGCCAAGTTACTGTTATCCCTTGATAAAAAAGAACCGTGCGAAGAAACATTCCGTATTACTAAACCGGATGGGGCGATTCGTTGGGTACACGCACGTTGTTACCCTGTCATTGAACCAAAAAAAGACGAAGTTAATCGCATGGCCTGCATCATCGATGACGTCACTGTACAAAAAACAAGCGAACACAAGCTACAACAAGCGGCTAAGGTCTACGACACCACCACCGAAGGGATTATGATAACCGACACTGAACTCACCATTGTTGCGGTTAATCATGCTTTTAGCGTTATAACCGGCTACACCGAAAACGAAATAATTGGGCAGCCATCAAGTCTTTTACAGTCGGGTTTACACGACCGTAATTTTTATCAAAACTTGTGGGACTTTGTTCAAACCGCAGGGTATTGGCAAGGTGAGATCACACACCGTAAAAAAAATGGCGACACCTGCCCATTATGGGTTTCTATTAGCAGCATCTGCGAGGACGATAAAAAAGCCGTCAACTATGTCGCTATGTTTTCAGACATCAGCAGCATTAAACAGTCACAAGAAAAACTCGAATTCCTTGCCCATCACGACCATCTAACGGGCTTTGCCAACCGCTTGTTGTTTAATGCGCGTTTAGAGCATGCCATCGATCAGGCCCATCGTAACCGCACTATGGCAGGCGTAATTCTACTGGATTTAGATCGCTTTAAAGACGTCAACGATAGCTTAGGCCACGCTGCCGGCGATGACTTATTAAAACAGTTAGCCGAACGGTTTCGTCATTGTTTACGTGAAGACGACACCTTGGGGAGACTTGGGGGTGATGAGTTCATTTTTCTTATTGAAAACGTAGAGAGCATTGAAAAAATCGAGTATATCGCACAAAAAATTCAAGATACTTTTCAGACCCCTTTCATTATAGGTGCTAGCGAAGTTGTCATGACCGCCAGCATGGGTATAAGCCTCTACCCAAGCAACGGCGACAGTGTGGCTAAATTGGTTAAGTACGCAGACATTGCCATGTATAAAGCAAAACAACGCGGTAAAAATTGCTTTGCTTTTTATAATGAAAATTTCAACAAGGACCACGACCGCCGCCTACAGATGGCCACACAATTGCGGTTAGCCCTTGAGCACGATGAGTTTACTCTACATTACCAACCCCAACTCTGTCTAAAAACAAACCGCATTACCGGCATGGAGGCGCTCATCCGCTGGCAACACCCCGACACCGGCATGATACCGCCGATGGACTTTATCCCACTCGCTGAAGAAACAGGGTTTATTGAAAAACTGGGGCAATGGGTCATATTAGAAGCCTGTAAACAATGCAAACTTTGGCACAAACAAGGGCACGAGGATCTAGTTGTGGCTGTCAACCTCAGCGCGCGCGAATTTATGTTTACCGATATCGTTAGTATCGTTAAAGCAACGCTAGTTAAAACAGGTTTAGAGCCGCGATTTTTAGAACTCGAAATTACCGAAGGCTCTTTGATGGACCAAGCTGAACGAGTCGTCGATACACTCGATAACTTAAAAGCCATCGGGGTACAATTATCCATTGATGACTTTGGTACGGGTTATTCGTCGTTAAGTTATTTAAAGGGCTTTCCCATCGATAAGTTAAAAATTGACCGTTCTTTTGTTAACGATTTACCCCATGATAAACAAGACGCGGCCATTGCTAAATCCGTTATTGTATTAGCCAAAAGCCTGGGTTTAACGGTGATTGCCGAAGGCGTGGAAACACAGGCACAAAGCGACTTTTTACTCTCTCAGGGCTGCGATGCAACCCAAGGTTATTTATTTAGCCCGCCTGTTAGCGCCGACGAGTTTAACCAACTGTTACTAAAGAACCGAGCAAGCCATAAGCTTTAAACTACCCCGCCCGCATTAACTGACAAAACCTATGGCGTCCCCAAGGGGGTTCGAACCCCTGTTACCGCCGTGAGAGGGCGGTGTCCTAGGCCTCTAGACGATGGGGACCATAAGATACTGACGCTTATAGCTAACATAATTATCTGTTAGCGGTTGCGCACTTAATATACGGTACAATATAACAAGTGTATTAAATTTACGCTGTATATAATTAATAAAATTAACTGAAAAATTACCTTGTCTCTACAAAAAAAACCACGCATCTATTCCTTAAGTGAACTCGACCTGTCCACAGATAATTTGGATAGGCATGCCGTTTCCATCACCCATCGCCTTGCTAAAGCTGGCTTTGAAGCCTATTTAGTCGGCGGTTGTGTGCGCGACTTACTACTGGGCCTGCACCCAAAAGACTTTGACGTATCGACCAACGCCGAACCGGAACAAATTCAGGCTTTATTCAAAAACTGCCGACTCATCGGTCGTCGCTTTCGGCTTGCCCATATCCATTTTGGCCGCCATATCATCGAAGTGGCTACCTTTCGCGCACCCCATACAAAAGAAGATGAAAGCAGTCGCGCGCATAAAGATGGGCGCTTATTACGAGACAATGTGTACGGCAGCCTACAAGAAGACGCTTGGCGACGTGATTTTACCGTTAATGCGCTGTATCTAGACCCACAAAACTCAACCGTCATCGATTACGTTGGTGGGATAGAGGATCATCAAAAAAAGGTTTTAACGCTCATGGGTAACCCTGTGACGCGCTTTAAAGAAGACCCGGTTAGATTAATTCGCGCTGTTAGGTTTAAAGCAAAACTCGGTTTTACCATAGACCCTAAAACTGAAGCACCGATGCAAAAGCTAGCGCCACTGCTCAAAGACATACCGTCTGCGCGCTTATATGATGAAGTGTTGAAGCTGTTTTTAAACACCGAAGCCAATCAAGTGTTCGACACACTACGTCAATACGGCTTATTTAAAGCGCTGTTTCCGCAAACAGACTCTTGCCTACACGACGCTAGTGAAACAGAGCCACTCGCTTTAATAAAGCAGGCTATGAAAAACACGGAATCTCGGCTCAAAAATAATCAACGTATCACGCCATACTTTTTATTGGCAACCTTGTTGTGGGAACCGGTTCGCCGACTCAGCGAGAAATACGCACCTAACTTAAACAGTGAAACCCAAGCGCTTCACGCCGCAGCAAACGAGGTTGTCCTGCAGCAAGTTAGTCGCATCGCAATTCCCCGCCGCATCACTACACCGATGCGTGAAGTGTGGACCTTACAGCCCCGCTTTCATAAACAAGTTGGTGTGCGTTGCTTGCGTTTCCTCGAGCACCCTCGATTTCGCGCCGCTTACGACTTTATGTTGCTACGGGCGCAGCACGGTGAAGTCGATTCAAGCATCGCAGATTGGTGGACGCATATCCAGACCTTAAACCCGGCAGAACAAAAATTAATGACCCGGCCCTCTCAAATGAAACAAAAAAAGAAAGCGCGAAAAAAAGAGCCGTCAACTCCCGGATCGGCTTAATATGTCGGACTCCGTTTTTATCGGTGTGGGGAGTAATCTGAACCACCCTGTACAACAAGTACTCGATGCCATAGAACTTATTAGCGGGCTCTCTGAGCTTAACATTAAAAACGAGTCAAGCTTATACCAAACTGAACCCATGGGGCCTCAGGACCAGCCCAGTTATATAAACGCCGCAATTGAAGTAAACACCTCACTAAAACCCATCGAGTTATTACACGCATTACAAACCATTGAAACGCAGCAAGGCCGAACGCGTGAGGGCGAAAGATGGGGGGCCCGGACCCTGGATTTAGACATATTACTGTTTGCTGAACACGTATCGAAAGATCCCCTACTCACCTTGCCACACCCCGGCTTGTCGTTACGGAGTTTTGTTTTATACCCCTTATATGAGATAGACAAACAGCTTAATATTCCAGGCTTAGGACCCATCAAACAACTGATTGAGCAACTAGGCGAACCCTGCCCGGCAATGATAAGCAGTAAAAACCTCGAAAAAAGATCACCTGTTTGCTAAAGTGAATCAAATTTTTATTGACCCATCATGACAACCAAGCATTGCTAAACACCTTGAAAAAAAACACCCCAGAAACCACCTTACCCCCTAAGTTTATTGTCGTAGAAGGCCCTATTGGGGTCGGCAAAAGTAGCTTGGCCAAACGCCTTGCTAAGAGTTTCAATTGTGACATGGTGAAAGAAAAAGCCGACGAAAACCCTTTTTTAGAGCATTTTTACACCCACACAGATCAATCTGCCCTGCCTGTTCAGCTCCACTTTTTAACTGAGCGAGCCAAACAATGGAATGATTTGAGTCAAAACGACTTGTTTTCCAGCGGCGTTGTAACAGACTTTATGCTTGAAAAAGACCCCATTTTCGCTAAATTGACGTTGACCGACGAAGAATACAAGCTATACGATCAAATGTACCGCAGCCTCTGTGTAAAAAGAGCACGGGCTGACTTGGTGGTTTATTTACAAGCACCCGTTGAGGTATTACTTGCTCGGATTAAAAAGCGCGGGGTTAAGCATGAAAAAAACATCAGTGGCGAATACCTACAAAAACTTTCTAACGCCTACACCGAATTTTTCCACCATTACGATACCAGCCCTCTACTCATTGTTAACGCCAGTGATATCAACCCCATTGACAACGACGCTGATTACGAGCAACTGTTAAAACATATTTGCTCTACCCGTTCGGGCCGCCACTTTTTAAACCCGCTGCCCATTTTATAATTATTTCTTGAGGTCGTTATGAGCCAACAATCCAATACCAAACAGGTCACCAATGTCGAACTCTTGGCGATGAAGCAACGCGGCGAAAAAATCGCCAGTTTGACCGCTTACGACGCCAGTTTTGCCCATATTTTAGATCATGCCGGCGTTGACATGGTCTTAGTCGGTGATTCACTTGGCATGGTAGTTCAAGGGCAAGCCAGTACGGTGCCTGTCACCGTGGATGAAATGGCTTACCATTCCAAAATAGTCGCTCGTGGATTAACACGTGCCTTATTGGTAACGGATATGCCCTTTATGAGCTATTCAAACATTAATGCTGCCGTTACTAATGCCGCTAAACTCATGCAACAAGGCCACGCACAGATGGTCAAGCTGGAGGGTGGCCAAAAAGTCATTGAGTGCGTCAAACACATTGTCGATCAGGGTATTCCTGTTTGTGGCCACCTCGGGTTATTGCCCCAATCGGTTAATCAACTGGGGGGCTATCGTGTGCAAGGCACCAGCGAGGCACAAGCTCAGCTTATTATTGAGGATGCAAAATGCCTTCAGCAGGCTGGTGCTAGCGCTATTGTTCTTGAGTGCGTACCCGCTGCCTTAGCGAAAAAGATTACTGCTGCTGTCAATATCCCCATTATTGGCATTGGCGCGGGTATAGCGTGTGATGGACAAGTACTTGTAAGCTACGATATGCTCGATATTACCGTTGGCAAACGGCCTAAATTTAGTAAGAACTTTATGCTTGAAGCTGGCAATATTTCTGACGCCGTCAGCGCTTATGTCAACGCGGTTAAAAGCAAACAATTTCCGGCGGCTGAACATTCTTTCTAATTATGCGCATCATCCAAACGATTAAAGAGCTACAAAACACCCTAAATCAACAAAGGCAATCGGCAGGTTCAGTGGCCCTAGTCCCCACCATGGGTAATTTACACCAAGGCCACCTTCAGTTGGTGAGCACGGCTCAACGACATGCGGATATTGTAGTGGTTAGCTTGTTTGTTAACCCCACTCAATTTGGCGCTAATGAGGACCTTGATAGTTACCCACGTACGATGCAAGACGACATTGATAAACTGGAGGCTCTTAATACCGATATCTTGTTTGCCCCCACTATCGACGAGATGTACCCCTTAGGCGGCGATCACACCAGTCGCGTCCATGTGCCGGGTATTACCGATGTACTGTGCGGCGCATCCAGGCCTGGGCACTTTGATGGCGTCACCACCATTGTTAATAAATTATTTAATATAAGCCGCGCTGAATTTGCGATCTTTGGTGAAAAAGACTTCCAACAAGTCGCCGTTATTCGCCGCATGGTTGATGATTTAAATATACCGATTACCATTATTACGGAACCGACCGTACGTGAGGCTGACGGTTTAGCTTTAAGTTCACGTAATGGTTACTTGTCTAAGGCACAACGACAACTGGCACCTCAGTTATATGCGACCTTGCTTGAGGTGAAACTCGCCATTACTGCAGGTGATAACAACTTTGAACAATTAGAAATTAATGCCAAAGAGCGATTAACAGCACAGGGCTTTAAACCCGATTACCTGCACATTTTTCAGCGCGACTTCTTGCAACCCGCCAAGGATACCGATACCGACCTAATTATTTTAGTTGCCGCATTTGCTGGCACTACACGGCTCATCGACAACCTGAGTGTCAATCTAACTACACACACCCTATGATTATGAAAAAATGTTTATTAGGCTTATTGCTTATCCTTAATAGCTCATTCGTACTGGCCGATAACCATGACAGCACTGTTAGTATCGAACGCACTCATTCATCCAGCCAATCAGTAGAAGAGTTAGGCCTTAGTTCACCAAGGGACACCTTCGCCACCTTCTTGCACGCCATGAATGACATCAAACGTGGCAAACCAGAGCGCATCAATAATGCCATTAAAACCCTCGACCTTTCTGCGATAAACACCCTTATTCGGGAAGAAAAATCACGCGATTTAGCTTGGATGCTGCTCGAAGTCATCGATAAAACCAAACTGGTCGAACTAAATACCGTGCCGAATAACCCGAATGGAAAACGTTATGTGTTCGCGCAGTATGACAACGGCGCTGTCAGTATCAACAAAATGACCGATGGGCGCTGGTTGTTTACCAAAAAAACTTTGGAAGATTTAGCCGCGATTTCTGAGGAGCTAATTGCTAAAAAAAGCCTAACGCTTGACCCACAAAATGCCCGTTATCTGCCTTGGCATATTCAACTACGGCAACAATTACCGAGTGCACTTAAGCAACGCGCTTTTTTGCTAGAAAACTGGCAATGGTTGGGCATATTACTGATTATTGCTCTGGGTGTCGTAGCCGATAAGCTAGCCGCTTTTTTCTTGCAGTTAGTCGTTAAACGGTTTCGAAATAGAACCCCAACCCCTAGCTTTAAAGAAACCCCAGTCGATTTATTGCGTCCTCTGGCTATGTTGGTAATGGCCAGCATTTGGTGGGCCGGTCTTAATCTTTTAGCCTTGCCGGAACAGGCCATGCTCGTTCTATTGGTCGCAGTTAAAGTCTTAGTTGGCATTGCAGGCGTATGGGGTACCTACCGTTTGGTTGACCTTGTAACCCTGTATTTACGCTACCACGCTGATAAAACTGATAATAAAATTGACGATATACTGGTCCCGCTAATCAGAAAAACGTTAAAACTTTTTGTAACCGTCGTCGGTATCACCTTTGTTGCATCTAATCTCAACTTAAATGTTTCAAGCTTATTGGCCAGCCTTGGCCTTGGTGGTCTAGCGTTCGCCTTGGCGGCAAAAGATGTGGTACAAAACCTCTTCGGTTCGATTACGGTTATCATGGACCAGACTTTTCATACCGGTGATTGGATTGTTGTTAATGAGGTAGAAGGAAGCGTCGAAGAAATTGGCTTAAGAAGCACCAAAGTGCGCACCTTTTATGACTCGTTAATCACCCTACCCAACTCCATTTTTATTACCGCTAAAGTCGACAATATGGGGAAACGCCGCTACCGACGACTGAATTGTAATGTGTCGCTATGCTATGACACACCGCCCGATAAGATCGAGGCATTTTGCGAAGGCGTTAGAGAGTTGATTCGTTTACACCCGTACATGAGAAAAGATTATTACCACGTGTACCTTAATGCCTTAGGCGCTTCATCCTTAGACGTGTTGGTGTATGTCTTTTGGGAAACGCCCGACTGGAGTACCGAGTTGCGTGAACGGCAACGCTTTTTACTAGATATATTACGCCTCGCCAAAGCCCAACAGGTCGAAATCGCATTCCCAACACAGACCTTACACCTATTAACCGGATCTGAACCAGCCACGCCTAATGAGCCATCCGCAGCACCCGATCGGCTAAATAAACAATCCATTCAGCTCGCTAGGGATATTGTATCTAAAACTTTAACGACTGGTGACAAGCCGCCACCTGTTAAATTCTAACAATTGTTATATAATTACAATTCAATGTTATTGCAGATGCACATAACTATTGATGGAAAATCACATATCAGGCATAATTCCCAGCCGTTTTAATGAAATATAAGTAAGACTATGCGTTCAACCATGTTACAAACCAAATTACACAGAGCCACTGTGACCCACAGTGAACTTCATTATGAAGGCTCTTGTGCGATTGATGGAAGCCTGCTCGACTTATCAGGCATACGTGAGTACCAACAAATTGAAATCTACAACGTCAATAATGGTGAACGTTTTACAACTTATGCTATTCGTGCAGAGAACAAAAGCGGTGTTATTTCTGTCAATGGCGCCGCTGCGCGCCGTGCAGCAGAAGGCGATATTTTGATTATCTGCGCGTATTCTGAGTATAACGAAGCCGAGTTAGCCACGTTTAAACCGCGTTTAATTTACCTCGATGAAAACAACGCCGTTAAAGAAACCAAAAATGCTATTCCGGTTCAAGCCGCGTAATTTACCCGGTAAGACACGTCAGACCCAAGGGTTGCCATGTCGGAGTTTTTGTTAAGGTCTAAGCGCTTTTAAACACTAAAAAAGCATCGCTGACTACATGCACAAACACGTTGTTTACCCAGCTCTGTTAGCATTGATACTGGTTTCAGCGACGGCTCTAGCAGAAAAGAACTTGTCCCTCACGGTCGATCAGAGCGGTAACCATTACCGCACTCAATTGATTACTCGGGTAACAGCCAAGCCAGACACTGTATACCAACTATTAACCGCCTACGAACGCTTAAGTTCAATTAACTCACTGATCCGGCATAGCGAATTGTTAGCCAACGGTTATTTATTACTTAAACTAGAAAGCTGTCTCGCTTTTTTATGCTTTCAGAAGCAACAAACACTCAGACTGACGACTGATGGCTATTCCTTAAACGCTGAGGTAATCCCTGAACTCAGTGATTTTAGTTCAGGCTGGGTGCACTGGGTGTTAACCCCTGATGGGGAGCAAACACTCATTCATTTTTCCAGTGAAATGGTGCCGAGCTTCTGGTTACCACCTTGGCTCGGCCCGCTGCTCGTTAAGCATGCACTCACAACTGAATCGATCAACAGCCTACGTCTATTGGAAAAAGCGATACGCAGTATTGAAAGCTGACCATTATCGGCCGTTACGTTTCAACGGGGTAACCTAATTTATTCCATGCCAGCATACCGTCTTTTAAGTTTTTAACGTGGGCAAACCCCAAGCCTTTTAAAATAGCAGCGGCCGTTGTGCTACGGACCCCTGAACGGCAGACTAGAATAATTTCTTTATCCCGGAAGGCTTCCAAGCTGTCCAATGAAGCAGGGATTTCAGCCATCGGTACCAGTTTACTGCCCTTAATATGGCCCAGTTCACCGTGGTACTCCGACGCTTCCCTAACATCTATAATCACCATTTCTTTGGCAGATTCTATGTTGTTTTTAACCGTTAGTGGCTCCATCTGGAGCACCTGATTTAGCTCTGCTAATAAAGGAAATTTAAGGCGGTCATCGTCTACTTCACTTTGATTGATTTGTAGGACCTCTTGAATGCGTTCCGGTAATGGTAAATTAAGGTTGTCCATAATTTCAATGTATTGCTCACGGGTCTTTCCTGCAATACGGGGATTTAACGCTTTCTCTGAAGCGACCGTTGATTGAGTATTGCCTCGATAGTCATGCCCCGGAAACAACAGCGTTTCGTCAGGCAATGAAAATATTTTAGACGTAATGGAATCATACTGATCACCCGCATTGCCACCTGCAAAATCAGCGCGCCCTGTGCCTTGAATGAGAATAACGTCACCGGTCAAAATCCTGTCCTCATTGACATAAAAACTTAGGCTATCCGGTGTGTGACCGGGCGTGTGTAAGGCCTTTATTTTGATCTCACCAACAGACAACTCGTCACCATCATAAATTCGATGATCAACCTTCGGTTGAGGCGATATTTCATGCATTAGCACCTGAGCACCCGTTAATCGCCGAAGCGCCGTACAGCCTGACCGATGATCAGCATGCGTGTGCGTGTCAGCAACAAATTTAAGTTTTAACTGATGATAAGCCAATACCGCCAAATAGCGGTTAACCAGGCTTTCAACAGGGTCGATAATCGCAGCGACGCCCGATTCTATATCTGCAATTAAATAAGATTTACATTGCGTGTTATTGAGTTCAGTAAAAAACATTACATTATCTCCATATATAGCTTTAAATTATTAGCTTATTCTACTTTATTTGTTAAAGTTTACATTGATTTAAATCAAAAATTACTCGATCCAAGCGATTTCTGTCGCCGTTTCTACACTTATAACACAGCTTTTTAATGATGTTGGCATAAGTGATTTAGTCGGACTGAGAGGTATTTTAGCCGCCATTAGCACCGCCTTGTTTTGTTTAAATTGTTTATCAGGCTGCGCAAAGCCTTGTGGGAAGATTGGTTGACCTGATGCTAAGTCATATTTATCGGAGGCACCCACTGTATGCAACATCTCATGCGCGATCACAACGTTATTTCGCGCCCGAAAGGGCTCACCCGCATAGGCGTTCACCACACCTATTAAGCCTTTTTGTAGACCCAACGAGTGCGCGACCGGATCATCTTCGTTCGGCTGCTGGTAACGAATAAACATATTGATCGTTTTGCTCGTATCATCAGTCACCTGTCTATAAGACCAAAACCGTAGACGTAAACTCCAAAAAGCAATGCTGAACAGATTGCCATTATCAGGCGGCTTAGGCGGCTCAGATCTAATCGGCTGTCTTAACTGAACGTCAAAAGGGGTAAAGTCTAACCCACTGTATAATGACCATTGATTGATAAAAAAACCATTTATTTCGCTAAAGTCACTTGTCGATAGCGATTGAATATAACGCGCCGTGTCATCGCGCAAATCGGCATTGATAGGGTAAATGGAAACAATCAATGGCTCTACCCATGATGTGGTCGCTAAGCGCTGGGATTTGGTATAAAAAGCAGCCACCACAAATAACACCAACAAAAAACTAATTCGAATTAACTTCATTACTTAACCACCTAAAATACCCCTCGCTTTGCGATCTTCGCCGAACGCTATATAATCAACGTTCGTTCACTATGGAGGGCGTTCGAATGACAACATTGATTATAGTTATACTAGTAACAGGCGCGTGTGTGTTTTATTACAAATATACAGCACGCAAGGCTGTTAAGGCTAAACGCAGCCCCAAACAGACAATTGACCACCGTCGACATCTAAAAAGAATGGCCGACTCAGGGCATTTTTGGGCGCTAACATTAGTCTATAAAAACAAAGTGCAATGCTGTTCTGAGGTACGCGCACTTGAAAATAAAAACTTTCCGTTTAACGCAGCACCCCCATTGCCCTTACAAGAGTGCGCCTATAAAGCGTGCCATTGCCGCTATATCGGCCTCGTCGAGCATCGCAAAGCTCAGCAGCGTTGCTCACACAGTCGACGACAAGCCATCCGATTCGAAGAGACTAGCGATCGTCGATCTAATTTAGAGAGACGAGCGAATACATGGAGCAACCACGCAGCATAAACGTCTTTAGCTGCATGTAGGTTTAACAAGCCTTGGGACGCTTTTTAGATCCGCAGTGGAGAAATTTTTCTTAGTCAATAAGTGGTTTATAATGGGTGACTAATTCACTATAAGCCTCTTTATTCTCATGACTTTTAAGACAGCAGATCTATGTGATGACTTTTCGGATAGTCTACAAGTTATTACTCCCCTATTTCGGTCCTTTGGTGCCCATAAGCGCTTTAGCGGTCAAATTCAAACAGTCAAAATATTTGAAGACAATGTGCTTGTACGAGAGATGCTCTCCAACAGGGTGTCTGGCGATGTACTCGTTATTGATGGTGGTGGGTCTTTGCGGTGTGCCTTATTGGGCGACCTTCTCGCTGAAATGGCGTACAAAAATGGCTGGGCGGGTGTTGTTGTTTATGGCTGCATCAGAGATTCCGCCGACATCAAAAAAATGCCCATCGGTGTTCGGGCCCTACAAACACACCCGTTGAAAAGCATTAAAAAAGGCTGGGGCGACAAGAATATCCCTGTGACATTCGCCGGTGCTACATTTAACCCAGGTGACTATTTATATGCCGATGAAGACGGTATCATCCTAGCCACACAACCGTTAATTTCATAGTTATGGGCCATAGACTGTCTAAAATTTACACCCGCACCGGCGACGCTGGCACCACTGGCTTAGGTGATGGCAGCCGCGTAGATAAAGATTGCTTACGCGTAGACGCTTACGGCACGGTAGACGAACTCAATAGTCACATTGGTATGGTCATCGCTGCTGGGGTCGACACATGTATTGCACAGCAATTACTGGATATTCAGCATGACTTATTTGATCTCGGTAGTGAGCTCTGCGTACCCGGTTATAGCGCCATCGACGAGGCAATGATAGACAAACTTGAAGAAATGTTGGACGCACACAATGCTGGCTTGCCGGCCCTAAAAGAATTTGTTTTACCGGGCGGCAATCTAGCCGCCGCAAGTTGTCATGTGGCTAGAACGGTTTGTCGTCGCGCTGAACGCATTGCTGTTAGTCTTGCACGCATCGAAACGATTAACCCTCCCGTGATTAAATACCTGAATCGTTTATCTGATTTACTGTTTGTTTTATGTCGCGTACTGGCTAGACAAGACGGCCAAACCGAAGTGTTATGGGATAAAAACAGACGACAAACACAGCGAGAAAAAGAGTGAATATTTTACTAGCCAACCCGCGCGGGTTTTGTGCCGGCGTCGATCGCGCCATTGATATTGTTGAGCGTGCTCTGGAATTACTCGGCTCACCCATTTACGTCAGACACGAAGTCGTACACAACCGATTTGTAGTTGAGGGGCTAAAAAAAAGGGGCGCTATTTTTGTTGAAGAACTTGATGAGGTACCTAACGATTCGACCGTGATATTTAGCGCACATGGTGTATCTAAAGCCGTCGAAGACGAAGCAAAACGTCGCCAGCTGAATGTTTTTGACGCCACCTGCCCGTTAGTAACCAAGGTTCACATGGAAGTTGTCAGTAACGCCAAAAAAGGGCACAACGTTATTCTAATTGGCCATAAAGGCCATCCCGAAGTTGAGGGCACCATGGGGCGTTATCAACAACGTCAAGCGGACGTTAATATTTCCTTGGTTGAATCACCAGAAGACGTTGATTCACTGACGATTTCACCACACCACGCGTTATCTTATGTGACCCAGACGACCTTATCCATGGATGATACCGAGTCGATTATTGACGCCTTACGCAGCAAGTTTCCGACAATTTCCGGGCCTAAAAAAAGTGATATTTGTTACGCCACACAAAACAGGCAAGACGCGGTCAAAGAACTCGCCACTCGCTCTGACTTAGTATTGGTAGTGGGCTCACTTAACAGCTCCAACTCCAATAGATTACGCGAAATAGCCGAAAAACTGGGTAAACCGGCTTACCTTATCGACGGCGCTGAAGACATTGATAGAACATGGTTAAGTGGCGCTGACAACATTGGTGTAACAGCTGGCGCTTCAGCACCAGAGGAGTTGGTTCAAAGTGTTATTGAACAGCTTAAGCAATGGGGTGGTAAAACCGTGACCGAAAACCAGGGCATTCAAGAGAAAGTGACCTTTTCTTTACCTAAGGCTTTGCAAGCTAAAGAACTGAAACACATAAAAAAGCGGGCTTAAGCCCGCTTTTTTATTATAAAACCACCTAAAACTACAGTCTTTCCCACAGTGTCGCAATACCCTGACCACCACCGATACATAGTGTAGCCAAAGCATACTTACCCTGAACACGTTCTAGTTCATGCAAAGCTTTAACGACAATAATATTGGCTGATGCACCTATTGGGTGTCCCAACGAAATCCCACTACCGTTTACATTCACTTTATCCATCGGTAGTTTCAGTTCTCGACAGACGCTTAATGCTTGTGCCGCAAACGCTTCGTTTACTTCAAAAACATCGATATCATCGATACTTAAACCGGTAGCCGCAAGAATTTTATGTACCGCTGGCACTGGTCCAATACCCATAATTTCAGGTGCTACACCGGCGTGCGAGTAGGCCACCAAACGCGCCATCGGCTTTAAGCCTTTAGCTTCGGCAGCCTTTCTTTCCATCAGCACCATTGCTGAGGAAGCATCATTAATACCGGAGGCATTACCGGCAGTTACTGAACCGTCTTTTTTAAACGCCGGACGCATAGCGCTAAGCTTTTCAAGCGAAATATCTGGCCGCACGTGCTCGTCTTTATCAAAAACAGTTACACCCTTGCGGGTTTTAATTTCCACCGGTACGATTTGTGAATCAAAGCGACCTTCTGCTTGCGCACGTGCCGCATTTTGGTGACTAGTCATGGCTAAGGCATCCTGATCTTCACGAGACACCTTATATTTATCCGCTAAATTTTCCGCTGTCATCCCCATGTGTCCTGTACCAAAAGGGTCTGTCAAACCGGCCAGCATCATATCCACCAATTGGCCATCACCCATCTTATGACCCCAACGAGCCCCAGGGACGGCGTAAAAAGAATTACTCATCGATTCAACACCCGCAGCAATAGCAATATCGTGATCACCTAACATAATCCCCTGCGCCGCATTAACAATGGCTTGCATTCCACTACCACATAAACGATTAACCGAGATACAAGAGGTTTCACAAGGGATGCCGGCCTCAATTTGTGCGATACGGGCCGTATATGCTGATCTCTTTTCTGAAGGAATAACGGTTCCCATAACCACCATACCAACGTCTGCAGGATTAATGCCCGCTCTGCTGACACTTTCTTTTAATGTTATGGCGGCTAATGCGCTTGGTTCGACCGATTGTAGACTACCGCCGAAATCACCAATTGCTGTACGTACGGCACTCAGTACCACTACTTCTCTTACTTCACTCATGCTTATCTCCGTTATTTGGGTTATGCTTATGATATACCCACAAATTATAGCTGCATCGCAGCAATAAATCACTAGGAGAATCATGCACACAGAATACCTGACTAGCTGCTCTAGTGTCGGATTGCATAACATTGCTTTCCAACAATGGGGGGATAAGAAAAACCCCAATATTTTGGTTTGTGCGCACGGGCTTACGCGTCAAAAACATGATTTTGACGACCTCGCTAAGCGCCTATCTCAACATTATCGAGTACTTTGTTTTGACTTCCCTGGACGTGGTGAGAGCGACTGGTTACAGAATAAAAACAGTTATGATTTTGCGCAATATATCGTTGATGCCTTAATTGTTATCGCTTATTCAAACCAAGCTAAAGTCGATTGGTTAGGCACCTCAATGGGCGGTATTTTAGGGATGCTATTGGCGTCAATGAACAACTCCCCTATCAATAAACTTATTATTAACGATGTCGGACCCTTTATCCCAAAAGCAGCCCTCACTCGCATTGCCGACTACCTTAGTCAACCTGTAGAGTTTGATAACGAGGAACAGTTTGAATTGTATTTACGAACGATTCATGCGAGTTTTGGTGATTTGACAGACGATCAATGGAAACAGTTAGTACGTTACAGCCAACGTAAATTATCAAACGGTAAAATAGCGCTCCATTATGATCCAGGCATCGCCTTACCTTATGCTAACAGTGCCACTCAAGATATAGATTTGTGGTCTGTTTGGTACGCTATTTCACAACAATGTTTGCTCATTCATGGCGAACAGTCAGACCTATTAAGTGCCGATACAGCCCAAAAAATGACGCAAACTGGGCCTAAAGCCGAGTTACTGACTATTCCAAATGCCGGACACGCGCCTGCGCTCATGAACAATAACGATATCGACTACATTCATCGTTGGCTTAGTAAATAAAATCACGCTTTATACGCCTCTTCGTTACGCTTAAGCCATCTTAAGAAACCACTGCGAATAGGCTCTTCCCCAGTGAGCAAATAACCCAGTGTATGTACATTGGTCAGGTTTGCCTCAAAGGTCACTTTATCACTCGGCTTTATGCAAAATAAGACTTCATCTTCGGCCATCAATTCAAGGTCATTGCTTGGCAGTACCTTAATTGTTCTACCACGGCGATGGACTAAAGGAATGACCTTTAGAAAGTTTTTTCGGTCAGCTGGATCTCTATAGCTATCGGCAAGGCTGACCGTGGTTTGTTCAAATAGTTTTTGATACACCGCAGGGGTTTGTTTTTGGCTAATGGTATACGTCTTTATCGTGGGGCGATCGCCCCCTACTTCTAACGCAAACCGATTGGTTATATCAGCGAGCAATGAAGGGTCATTCTCATACACTAAACGTAAATGGCTAAAAAAAGATTTGAGTAAAGGCGCCGTTAACATAAAGAGCACCATGCGTGCGATCACCAAACTCGGTTGCATAATATAATCAACATCAGCTGCTTTAAATAGTACCTCATTGGCATGTTGATTTTGCCGTACGACCGAAAATAATGACGGATGGTTTCGGTTAGCCTGATGAATCATACTGAGGTTAAAGGTATCATTATCTGTGCCGGCAATTATACCAACGCATTCGTTTAACCCGGCTTTTTCTAAGTTTTCTAGATTAGCCCGTCCGTGAATCGCAGACTCGGCAATGTCTTCTATTTTTTCCAACGCAGGCTCAACAACAGTAATATCAATATTTTTATCAACTAATTTTTGATACACAATACGACCCATTCGTCCGTGCCCACATAAAATCCACTTACCCCCTCTTAACGGACAGATATTTCGGTCAAGTGCAGCATTTGGGGCGCCTGACATCCATTCATTTAAAATCTGAATCGTCGGGTTATAGATCATCATGCTTAAATAACTGGCAAATACTCGAAACGGGTCTACGACGTGCACATCGCCGCCAATCGCTAAAATTTCAGCTTCATTCTCAACCGATGTCGAACGACAAATAATTTTTATATCTGGCCGTAGAATCCGCGCCGATACGGCCACTTTTAAATTTGCCTCTTCATTATTAGACAAAATAAGGACGCCGATACACTTTTTTCGCTCAATGCCCGCATCAATTAGATAGCGTGGGAATGCTGCATCGGCACACAACCCCAATACCTTGGTTTTATAATCGCGCAGGTCTAAAGCCTGAATCCTTTCCTGGTTTTCATCAATCACTACCGCTGACAAGCCTGCATCGGTTAAACCACGCAGTAGAAGGCTGCCGGTGTCACCGAAGCCACACACTAAATAATACTCTGATGATTTTTTCTTCACCGCTTGGGTAAAGGTTTCTTCTGCAAAAGCCGATTGTAAATGTGGGTTTTTAATCAGTGAAATAATTTTTCCCACTGCGTAAATCCATGTCACTACGCTGATGTATAAACACACGATCGCCCACAATCTTTGCGCATTACTAAACGGTGTTGGCAGCTCACCAAATCCCGTTGTGGTCGCGGTATACGCTAAAAAATAAAACGCATGAAAGAAAGACATGTGTGTCGGCACGCCTGTTTTGTCCGGCAAGCCGGGCATGAGCACCATACCCAGCATACTAATCGCATAGACACATATCAATACAATCAGAGGGGTCCGCATATTGCGCAAAACAATAAACGATACTCTGCCCAGCCTAGGGTCTATCATGTTTACGTCTCTAGCGGCGTGACATCAGGGTTTCAGACACCAATATGACCACTGAAATAACATTGGCAACTAAAGCACCACCCGATAGAGAGACGATAATGGCGGTATTATCTGCATTCAGACCATCACCTGAAATATTGCTGGCATAACCCCAAACAAGTGCCGCCGCTATTAGTTGAAGGTTAGCGACCAAACTGGTGGACAATAAAACCGCCCCCACTTGGGTTCTATCACCCAATTTCAGCCCCATTGCAATCAGGTTAACCACAATAGTTGCGAAAAGCTCATAAATATTATGGTGTGTAAAATCGTCCAATTCCCCTAAGAAAAAACCAAAATTTAGGGTTAATGCTAAAACGATAAAAAAACTAAATACTACTTTTTCAGCGTTCATCTTGCCCTCTTATTATTATTAAATGAGTTTAGTGTACCCTTTAGTCTTGCTGACACAAGAGCGCCACGCTATTTTTTAGCCTCTTTCTGCAGTCGCTCCCTTGTAATGATTAATTCAGGGAGCTGTTCATTAAGTAACTGAATTCTTTTCTTGCTACACTTCAAAATCAGGGCCTTTTCCGCCGTTGTACCCGATGACCAACCGGTGATTTCATTTATCAAACGCCCACACCCCAAGCAAACATCATGTTGGTTTAGGGTACACATTTGTATGCAAGGCGATTCCATATAGTTTATAAATTAATCCAGTTGATGAAAAAAAGCCACCCTGAGCGAGTGGCTTTAATGTTTTTTCTTACGCGCTTTAATACTAAAAATTCATTATAGCCCGTACTGTTATATTTTTTTATACCGCTTTGGCCATAACAAATGAACCCGGTGCTGGCTCAATTTCCAAATAGTCTGCATTGCCGAGTGTCTTAGGTGCATCAACTGTCTTAGCCCCTTGGCTCTTTAACCAAGCATCCCAATGGGTCCACCAACTACCGGGGACTTCTTTAGACGTTTGCAACCAATGATCACTGCCTTGACCCAACTCACCATCCACCCAATAACTACGTTTGTTTTTATTGGCTGGGTTGATCACCCCGGCGACGTGTCCACTTCCTGTCAAAACAAAGTCAACCGGACCTTTCACTAACTCCGTACCGATAAAGGTCGTTTTCCACGGTGCTATATGGTCTTCGATAGCAGATAAAAAATAAGTCGGGCAGTCAATTTTACCTAGATCAACTTTTACACCGCACAAACTAACACCACCCGGTTTAGCCAAATTGTTTTCCAAGTACATATTACGCAGGTACCAAGTGTACATAGCGGCTGTCATATTTGTTGAGTCACCATTCCAATATAAAATATCAAATGGGGGTGGCGTTTTACCCTTTAAGTAATTATTGACCACATAACTCCATATCAGGTCATTAGCCCGCAACATGGCAAAGGTTGTTGCCAATTGTTTACCGGGCATTACACCACCCTCGGCTAATTTATGTTCGTGTTGCTTGACTTGAGATTCATCGATAAAGACACCGATTTCGCCTGGGTCTGAAAAATCTAACAAGGTCGTGAAAAAAGTCGCACTGGCAATCGGTTTTTTCCGCTTAGCCGCTAATACCGCGATGGTCGTTGCCAACATAGTACCCCCAATACACCACGAGACGGCATTAATTTTCTTAGCACCCGATATCGCTTTAACCACGTCTATGGCCGGAATGGTACCGTCAGACAGGTATTCGTCCCAGGTGACATCGCCCAATGATTCATCCGGGTTTCTCCAAGAGATAATATACACATCATTGCCTTGTTCTAGACAGTAGCGGACATATGAATTGTCTTTAGATAAATCAAGAATGTAGTATTTATTAATACACGGCGGCACGATCAAAATGGGGTGCTCATTCACTTTTTCGGTCAATGGCTTAAAGTGTACCAATTGGATTAATTTATTCTGAAATACGACAGAACCTTCAGTCGTAGCAAGGTTTTCACCCAGGGTAAACGCCGACTCATCTGTAATACTTATTTGCCCTTTTTCCATATCTTGCATCAAGTTTTCAAGGCCGGCGACCAGGTTTTGGCCCTTACTTTCCATCGTTTCTTTCAAAACTTCTGGGTTGGTTAAGGCGAAGTTTGACGGCGACATCGCGTCTATAAACTGGCGTGTGTAAAAATCACACTTTTTCTTGGTGGCATCGTCTAAGGTCGAATCATTAACCAAGCCTGTCAACCAGCGGCTGGATAAAAGGTACGACTGTTTTATATAATTATGCACAGGGCTCTCTTCCCACTCAGCTCCGGAAAAACGGCGGTCCCCTTGTTCTGGTTGAACGCTGGATGCACTATTGGGGTTAAACATATTAAGCCAAATATCAAATTGGTTTTGATAAAAACCACTGACCGCTTTAACCCATTCTTCTGGACTTTCCATCGCTCTGGTCATAATGGTGTTCCACGAGTTAGCGAACTGGGCCATCATTTCTTGCGATTCGTTTTTTGAAAAATCCTTAAACATTCCGTGACCTTGTGCAGTCATTTTTTCAAATAACTCCTGCGGTGTTTTGTTGTTCATCCTATATCCTCATCGATTAACTGCGTCAATTGCTTTAAATTAAAACATAAAATATTGCACTGCCGCATTATAAGCATAAGATATAATTTTCCACAAGCGTTAGTCATTAATTCTATGTTTCTGTAAGATCATGGTTTTTATCATTTATCAGCACACCTTCTACCGACCAAGATTTGAACACGCCCACACGTTCACCTTGCTGCAAGCGGCCCTCCTCCCTTTTTTGCCCATTAGGCCAATAGCTAATAAATTCGCCATGGTACTGACCATCAACCACGTCAGCTTGCAGCGCAATTTGACCCGCTAAATACCACGACGTATGTTGACCATTCATTGCTCCATCAACAAAATCCGTGACTGAAATCTTTACCCCTGATGGGTGCCATATCGTCCGTTTACCATGCATAACATCAGCGAGGTACTCACACTCTTCAATCAACTGTCCTTGATCATTTTTTTTAATTTTAAGCGTCACTTCATCCTTTACCATTCTTTTCTCCTCTAGCTAAAACGAAAAAACGCGCAGACTATGCGCGTTTTTTCAATCGGACCGATGATAAATCGGGTGTTTTACTTCTTCAAGGTTTTAAGCCCCGTTTGGCTCGCAAAGTACGCGGCTAAATCAGCCATATCTTGTTCACTCAAACCCGCTACGCTACCTTGCATAATAGGGTTGTTGCGCGCACCAGACTTATAACTTTTTAATGCGTGCACAATATAATCAGCGTGTTGCCCAGCAATGGTTGGGAACATACCGCTTGCGCTAACACCTTCAGCTCCGTGACAGGCCGCACACGCCGTTGATTTTTCTTTACCGGCCTCAATGTTTGCGCCAGCATGAACAGTACTCATGGCCATAATAAAACCAAAGGCCATCATTGTTTTAATTAGTCGTTTCATTTTTATCCTCAATTCAATAAATGCGTAGCTATTACTTGCCGTCTTGTTCAAAGTAAGCGGCTAAATTTTCCATATCTTGCTCAGATAGGTCCGCTACATTACCGTGCATGGTCGAATGTTGACGTAAACCATCTTTGTAAGCCTTCATCGCAGCTACCAAATAGGCCGCGTGCTGGCCACCCAATTTTGGTACGTGGTAGGTAGGATATGCATTATTATAATTGACCACACCGTGACACCCTAAACAGGTCTGGCTTTTTATCATACCGGCGTTCACGTCACCTTCTGCATATGCTGACACAGACAGAATCATTCCAAAACCTAACAAACTTGCTAATAGTCGCTTCATTACTTTTCTCTCTCGGTTTTAACTAAAATAAATTTAATCGGTAATTCTACTTAAATCAAACCTGTTGCGCTAGCAGAAACCCTTGCATCTTCTTTTATATTCTTTAATGCTGTTAAAATACGCGTTTACTTAAAACCCACTCAACATGTCAAAAATTTCCATTTACACCACCGCTTACTGCCCTTACTGCACCCATGCCAAACGCTTATTGGACAGTAAAAATATCGATTACCTAGAAATTTCGGTCGATAACAACCCAGAGCTGAGGGCTGAGATGGTGTCTAAAAGCCAGCGCCACACTGTTCCTCAAATTTTTAATGGCGACGCACACATCGGCGATTGTATGGAAATTTATGACTTTGAGAGCAACGGTAAACTCAATGACCTTTTAGCCTAAGGGCCTTGAGAAACGTCATTTTAGCCATCGAAAAGCAACGTTTAGACAAGTGGTTATGGGCCGCTAGGTTTTATAAAACCCGTCGTTTGGCGAGTGAAGCAATTGCTGGCGGTAAAGTACATGTCAATGGTCAACGCGTAAAAGCGAGCAAAGAGATTCAATTAGACGATAATGTGCAAATCAGTAAGGCAGGATACCTATGGGAGCTTAGTATTTGCGGCCTAAACAAACAGCGGCGACCGGCAAGTGAGGCTGTGCATCTTTATAAAGAAAGTGAGAGCAGCCAATTGCGCCGACAAAAATTGATCGATTTCAACAAAGACCTTTACGCCTCGACACCCCAATCCGATCGTCCGACTAAAAAACAAAGGCGACAAATTCATCGCTTCAAACAACAAAGCGACGATTAAAGTTAGATGCACGAGGGTGGGATCGGCAAACCAGCATATTTATTAGCGTATTTAAGCGGCCCACCTGGAAACAAGGTATATAGGTAGATAGACGACGCCTTCCCTTCACCTAATATTTTTTTAATCGCTTTAGCAAACACGCGTGCATTCGGTTGGTGTTTATAGTCATCATAATAGCCTTGCATAAAGTAAATAATTTCCCAATGCGCTGCCGCCAATACCAGGCCGTCTGCTAATGCCATGGCTTCAGCAATCGCCTCATTCCACTGTGAGCGATTTCTTAGAAACCCGTACTCATCGCGTTCAATGCCGCTTAACGCTGTCATTAAAAGCACGACCGTACCGGCTGATGCTCGGTGACCAACCCGACGAAGCCAGCATAGTCCACTACGTTAACCCCGCGATAACACTGATCTAAAGCGATACCCCGTGCTTGTAAATCTGGTATTAATGCGTACACAGACACCTGGTCGTCAAGCGATTGCAGCAGCGTCGATTGTGCAGCATTAATCACTGCATACACGGCGCTCTCTATCAGCAAGATAACGTCACCCGCTATTGCTTGATCAACACAGTTTTTTAACGCTAAGTTCTGACTAGGGTTTTTATTAATGATATACAGCATTACAAACTAAAGACCTGATCGGCCGACTGCAAGCGTTGCTTAAGTTCATGACGAGGTGTAGCAACAACGGGTATTAGCAACTGATCCGTTTTTATCGCTCGCGCCTGCATGGACTCTTTTTCAACAGCAACATCATTAATGTCATAAATACTCAGCGCTTTAAATATTAATGAATTGTCTTTTAAGTCCAACACCTCGGCCTGTTGATCTTTCATCAGTGCGTAGATGCCATCTCCTTCAAACACCAGCACAACACGCTGATCAAACGCTGCGGCCATCAACACAATATCCAAAAACTCTTGCATCCTGACATCACATACCAACGGTTTGTCGATAATAAAAAAAATCGTTTTCACCTTAAGCACCAAAGGTAATATGGCGATCGGCCTCGATAATGGCCTCCATTAACAAACCTAAACCAGCAATTCTAAAGCCGTCAGCCAAGGCGGCTTGGTAACCACCCAGCTTTTTTGCTACCGTCTGCTCTAACAAGCCTCGCCGTTGTGCAGACGAGACGCACACCACTAGATCTACCCCATGCTTGGCATTCAAGTCTGACCATCTTTTCACGATGTCTCTTTCATCACCGGGCGGGCGGGCGTCGCGAAGGGCATTAAAAATGCCGTCGTGGTAAAAAAACACCCGGTAAACCTCATGGCCACTTAAAATAGCTGCCTGAATAAAGTGCCACGCACTATCAGCCGCTTGATGCTGATATGGACTAGCATTTATTTGAAGAGAGATTTTCATTTAACTTGTTTTTAAACTCAATTAGACTGGCGTTAACCAACGTTCATGACAAGGGCATTATAATACCATGCGAAGCTTCTACGCCGCACTGCTTGCCACCACAGTTACTGTTATTATTGGCAGCACACTGTATTGGCCTAAGCAAAGCTTAGCCAATAACCGTATAAAACTACCGGATATTGGTAATACATCAAACATTATCGTCTCAACCGAGTTAGAAAGAAAATTAGGTGAGGCGTTCCTTAGGAGCATCCGCCGTAGCGTCCCTTTAAGTAACGACCAAGAAGTCAACGACTACGCTCAACAATTAGGCGATAAAATCGCTAAATTTAGTGAACAACCTGATCGAAATTTTAATTTTTTCGTCGTTCAGGATGACCGCATCAACGCATTTGCCGGACCTAACGCCAACATTGGCATCAACTCTGGGCTGATTTTAACAACTGAATCTGAAAGCGAACTAGCCTCTGTTTTTGCGCATGAAATTGGTCACGTAACGCTGCAACATTTACAGCGTGCGATTGAAACTGCCAGCCAAATGTCTATGCCAAGTGCCGCAGCAACGCTTGCAGCTGTTGTGTTAGGGATCGCTGTGCCTGGAGTGGGTCCTGCGGCGATATTAGCCGTTCAAGCGGGCCAAGTGCAGCAACAAATTAACTTCACACGCAGTCACGAGGCCGAGGCCGATCGCGTGGGGGTCCAGAACTTAGCCGATGCGGGCTTTGATCCGCGTAGTATGCCGCTATTTTTTGGCCGTTTGCAAAACGCCACGCGCTACTATGGGCAAAAAATACCCGAGTTATTACGTACCCACCCCGTCCCTATTTCGCGGATATCTGATACCTCAGCCCGGGCAGAAAAATACCCGTTTAAGCAAGTTGAAGACTCTCAAGACTTCCGGTTGATCAGAATGAAATTGCGCATCAGACAGCTACAACTACCAACCAATCAGCTGATCGAAGCCCTTGAAGTGGAGTCCAAGCAAGGCACGCAAGAACTAAAAGACGCCGCCTCATACGGCTTAGCCTTAGCCTTAACCAAAGACCGACAGTTTGATAAGGCCCGCGCGATATTACAAAGCCTAAGTTCACGCAACCCCGGCCAATCACATTACTTAACCGCACAGGCGTTAAATGAATATTATGATGAAAAACCACGTTTAGCCTTAACTCTTTTTGAACGCGCCAAACGGCTGTTTCCCAAAAGCCGCGCGGTTAACCTCTTGTATGCCAAAGTTCTGTTACATAATGGTGAACCACAACAGGCATTGCCGCTATTAGAGCAAGATTTACACTTATTTTCACCTAACCCAACCGTGTTTGACCTTCTGTCAATCGCCTACGGACAAACTGATAATCCGGTTAAAGGCTTTCAGTACCGAGCAGAGTATTATTACTTCCTTGGGCAAACCAAGGACGCCATTATTCAGCTTGAACAAGCCTTACGTGCCGCCGATAATAACTTCTATTTAAGCAGTCAAATTGAAAATCGATTGGAACAGTTTATGGATGATTTGCAAGCCCCTCCCTTACTCTAAAAATATAACCTCATGCTAAACCTTGATAAACCACCTGGGCTGTTTAGACGGCTAGCCGTTATTGTTTATGACACCTTTTTGTTAATCGCCGTACTTTTTTTTGCAACAATCATATTGCTGCCATTCCAACAAGGTAACGCATTGGAGCCAAATTCGTGGCTGTATAAGCTGTATTTACTACTGGTTAGTTTTCTTTTTTACGCTTGGTTTTGGACCCGAGGAGGACAAACCTTAGGCTTACTTGCTTGGAAGCTCAGGGTAGTGAGTGATGACGGCTCGCCTATCAGTTGGCAACAGGCCGCTTTACGTTATAGTAGCGCGTGGCTTTCGTGGGGCTTATTTGGTTTGGGGTTGGTCTGGATGTTGGTTAATAAAGACCGTCTAATGTGGCACGACCTTATCTCAAAAACTCACCTTGTTTGGAAACAATCCGAGTAAATTAGCCCATCCTGCGGATTGTGGTAATAGACGCCACCAGGGCTAACAAAAACGGTAACGATGCTGCTACGACTGGGTTTAAGCCATACACCACACCGATATTGCCAAACAAGCGGTCTACCAGATTAAAACCTATGCCGATGAGCGCGCCTAGCAAAATTCGCGTGCCGGTACTGCCTGCGCGTTTAATACCGAGTACGAACGGTATCGCAATCAACAACATGACCAAAATAACAAAGGGGCGCACTAATTTACTGGTAATCGCTACTACAAATTGTGTTGCATCCTGGCCATTTTTTTCCAAAAACTGGATATAACTCGCCAGACCCATGATTGAAAGCCGTTCTGGCTTAACAACAATAACGTCAAGTAAGCCGGGGTCGAGCAGCGAGTCCAACTGCGCTGAGCCGGAACTTGAGACTTCTACACCTTGGTCCGAAATGGTGGTCTGTTGAATACCTTTAAGCTGCCACTTATTTTCAATATAACTGGCGCTTGCAGCATGGGTGGCATACTTCAATTTATTATTGACGGTCATTTCGTAAATGCTTACGTCCTTTAATTCAGATGAATTAAGAATTTCCCGAATATTTAAATAAACATCACCATCGCGCGTCCAAAACCCGTATTTTGTTCGCAGCGCAACCTGTTCATTTTTTGCTGTGAACTTTAACATCTGTGCCGCTTGTTCGGTGCTTGGGGCAACCACCTCACTCACAAATAACGACACCAACATCAACACAACACCCACCCGTAATGTAGCAGCGATAATTTGCCAGCGACTGATGCCAGCGGCCCGCATTGCCGTTAACTCAAAATTATTCGACATCGCGCCGAGCGTAATCAGCGCCCCTAACAAGGCCGCTGAAGGCATTAATTCGTAAAAGTTTCTTGGTGCAATAAGCGCTAAGTATTTAGCTATTTCTAACAAGCCATATTGACCTGTACCCATATCATCTAGTTCATCAGCAAAGGTAATAATCAATACCAACGACAATAAAAACAGCAAGGCAATACTGGTGCTTTTGAGCATTTCAACCGCGATGTATTTATTGAGTACCTTCATCGTGCTAGCAACCAACGGTTTTTGAGGTATCTAAACCCCAACATTTTCATCACCAATAGGCCTGCCATAACAACCATTAATAGGTGCACCCACCACACCCCAATCCAGCCTGGAATAGTGCCCTTTAATAACCATGAATGGGATAGGCTCATAAAGTTTTCAAAAATAACATAGATCAATAACGCCGTTAATAGATTGCCGTACATCCCCGCTCGTGGCGACACCCGGCTTATTGGCACAGCGAGTAAGGCAAAGCTAAGAATCGCCAAGGGAATAGACCAACGCCGCTGCAGCTCGCTCATTGCCCTTGGTGAATTCATTTTCATTAATTTACTAGTTGGTTTTTCTTTAATCCCCAAAACGACTTTCATGTCCTTTTGTTCTGCTACTACAACACCATACTCTTTGAATTTGGTTACTTTATAATCAGCCTGCCCAGGCGTCCCTTCGTAGCGGTTACCGTCTTTTAGAATGAGGAAGCGATCACCCGAGTTAGGGTCTATTTTTATTTCTCCACTTTTAGAGGATGTAATGCCAAGCTTGCCGTGCTGCCTATTCTGGATAAACACATTATGCATTTTGTCATTATCACTAATCTTTTCCACGTAAAAGACCAAATCTCCCCGACTGTATTCATTAAATCGACCGTCGGTAATACCACGAATATCTAACTTGGATTGATCATCCGCTTTAACACTTTCAATTTTTTCCATCAACATTGGTGTAGCGACTAAGGACAAATAAAGTGTTAAGCAAAAAAGCGGTAGCGCAAACATAAAAACCGACCGGTATAATCGTGCGATACCTACCCCTGCTGCAAATAAGGCCGTCATTTCTTGGTCTCGATACATTCGGCCTAACACCAACAGTATGGATAACAACAAGGCCGCGGGGATGATTTTAATAATTAAAAGCAACATGTTAAACGCCACTAATGACAACACCGCATCGGTCGACAGCTCACCGGCTGTTACTTGAGAAAGCATGCGTACAAGCCGTTGACTAAGCAAAATAACCGATAGCACTAACATCACCCCAAACAGCATCTTGCTTAGCTGAACTAAGAATAATCGATCGATGATTTTTAATTTAAACGCAGACATAACAGATGAAATTGGCTTATAGTTATAGGGTAAATAAACAGTCAATAATTGCCGTATCCTAACGGAAAAAGCAAACAAAAACATTATTAATCACTGAGGTCATTCTATGCAGTTCGTTTCTAAATCTTCGCCCATCGCCAACATTACGTCGCCTTGCTTGATTTTGCCCGTATACAGCAAAGGTAAGCAATCTAAATTAATTGAAACGTTGGATAGTGATTTGCAAACACTGATATCGACAGTATTAAAACAAGGCGATGCTTCAGGAAAACCGGGCAACACCCTGCTATTACAGGCGCCAAAAGACGGCAAGCTAAAGCGCGTGTTATTGGTCGGCCTTGGGGAGCAAGGGAAAACCCGTGCAGAAGACTTTAATAGCGCTGTGTGTGCCGCATTTACCGCACTTAAAAGTTTGCCTGTTAAAACGGTTTGTTGCGCCCTATTAGACACAGACGTTACGGGTAAAGATAGCGAATGGAAAGTTCGTCAACTTATTTTAAGTGCCCGTGAAACCATGTATCAATACACCGAAACACTCACCACCTCAGCACCAGAAGCGCATCGCTTAACTACATGCCAGTTACTCGCCTGTGGCAACTTAAAACCATCGGTTATTGATAAGGCCGCTAACATTGCCAGCAGCATTGCCAACGGCATAAACAGTGCGAAGAAACTGGCTAATTTGCCCGGCAATATCTGCACCCCTAGCTATTTGGCAGAACACGCTAAAGCGCTAGGTAAGCAGCACAAATCGCTCAAAATCACCGTGCTTGAAGAAGCGCAGATGGAAAAACTAGGCATGGGGTCTTTGCTGTCTGTGTCTCGCGGCTCACGTCAACCAGCCAAACTAATCAGCCTAGAACATAAGGGCGCTGCCGCCTCACAAAAACCGATCGTATTGGTTGGTAAAGGTTTAACCTTTGATGCGGGTGGTATTTCAATTAAACCATCAGCCGCCATGGATGAAATGAAATACGATATGTGTGGTGGTGCCAGCGTACTTGGCGTCATGCAGATGTGCGCAGAATTAAACTTGCCGATTAACGTTGTCGGCGTTGTTCCGGCTTCAGAAAACCTACCCGATGGCGACGCTAATAAGCCCGGCGACATTGTCACTAGCATGGCAGGCCTGACCATTGAAATTTTAAATACCGACGCAGAAGGTCGCTTAATTCTTTGTGACGCTTTAACCTACAGCGCTAAATTTAAGCCCGATGTCGTCATAGATATCGCCACCTTAACCGGTGCTTGCGTCGTTGCCTTAGGCAAACACGCCACCGGCTTGTTGGCGAATAACGACGACTTGGCCAATGAACTCTTAGATGCGGGCCAAAAAGCCGGTGACAAAGCTTGGCAATTACCCTTATGGGACGAATACAAACCGCAACTCAAGAGCAATTTTGCCGATCTCGCAAATATCGGCGGGCCCGGTGCTGGCACCATCACCGCCGCGTGCTTTTTATCGCGTTTTACCGAAGATTACAGATGGGCTCATTTAGATATCGCTGGCACAGCATGGAAATCTGGCGCCGACAAAGGGGCAACGGGGCGACCCGTTCATATGTTAAGTCAGTTTATTTTAGACCGTTGCTAAGTCATTTATAGAGCTACCGTTATGACCCGAGTTGATTTTTACCTGCTGCCTGACAGCCAAGTCGAACAACAGCAGCTATACGCCTGCCGCTTAACCCAAAAAGCGGTTAAGCAGGGCCTCCGCGTGTATATACATACCAATTCTAACGAGCAGTCTAATGCGCTTGATGAGTTACTGTGGTCGTTTTCCGCCAGCAGTTTTGTGCCACATACTTTGAAGGCCGAAGACTGCGCTCAACATCCGGTGTATATCGACCACACTGGTGATCCGTTAGACATCCATGGCGTATTGATCAACTTAAGCCAACAAACCCCGGATTGTTTTACACGGTTTGAACGATTAGCTGAATTAGTTACCCAAGATGAAACCAACAAACAGGCAGGGCGCGAGCGCTTTAAGTTTTATAAAAGTCGCGGCTACCCGCTAAACACGCATAAGTTGTAAAAAAACACGGCAACTGTTCCGATAGCTGACTCGACAACGCTATAATAGCGGCTTTTAGATAAGCCCAGTGCATCATGATGGATAAAACATACGCCCCCCACGCTATAGAATCACGTTGGTACAGCCAGTGGGAAGATAACGGTTATTTTGAACCTCAAGGCGGTGATTCAGCGTATTGCATCATGATCCCCCCGCCTAATGTCACTGGCAGCTTACATATGGGCCACGCTTTTCAAGACACCATTATGGACGCCTTGACGCGTTATCATCGCATGCAAGGAAATAACACCCTTTGGCAAGCAGGTAGTGACCACGCAGGAATCGCCACCCAAATGGTGGTTGAGCGCCAATTAAATGCGGAAGGCAAAACGCGCCATGATTTAGGCCGCGAGCCCTTTATTGAACGCATTTGGGACTGGAAAGAGCATTCTGGCAATACCATTTCAAAACAACTACGACGCATGGGCTCTTCGCTCGATTGGTCGCGTGAACGTTTCACCATGGACGAAGGTCTATCAAAGGCGGTACGTGAAGTGTTTGTTAAACTGCACGAAGAAGGCCTTATTTATCGTGGCAAGCGTCTGGTTAACTGGGACCCTAAGCTTCACACCGCGGTCTCTGATTTAGAAGTTATTTCGCAAGAAGAACAAGGGCATATGTGGCATATGCGCTACCCACTAGCCGATGGCAGTGGCGATCTAGTCGTCGCTACCACGCGCCCCGAAACCATGTTGGGCGATGCCTGCGTTGCGGTGCATCCGTCCGATGAGCGTTACCAACATTTAATTGGCAAAACTGTTGCATTACCGCTATGTGACCGTGAAATTCCGATTATTGCTGACGACTATGTCGACCCCGAATTTGGTACCGGCTGCGTAAAAATTACTCCAGCACACGATTTTAATGATTATGAAGTCGGACAACGGCACGCGATGCCACTGATCAATATTTTTACCATTGACGCCTGTATTAACGAAGATGCACCAGCCGCCTACCGCGGCATGGATCGCGTCGCTGCACGTAAGCAGATCGTTACTGATTTAGACGCACTTGGCTTACTGGTTAAAGTGGATGATCACAAATTAATGATTCCACGCGGTGATCGCTCAGGTGTCATCATCGAGCCTCTATTAACGGACCAGTGGTTTGTTAAAGCAAAGCCGCTTGCTGAACCGGCTATCGAAGCGGTCAAAAGTGGCAAAATAAAGTTTGTACCTGAAAATTGGGATAAAACCTATTACAACTGGATGAACGACATTCAAGACTGGTGCATCTCACGACAAATTTGGTGGGGCCACCGTATCCCCGCTTGGTATGACGCGGAGGGCAAGGTTTACGTTGGGCGTGATGAAGCCGAGGTGCGCGAAAAGCACCAACTGGCTGACACCGTTGAACTAAACCAAGATGAAGACGTATTAGACACCTGGTTTTCATCTGCACTCTGGCCTTTTTCTACCCTTGGCTGGCCTGACAAAACACCCGAACTCGATACTTTTTACCCCACGAGCGTATTAGTGACCGGCTTTGATATCATTTTCTTCTGGGTCGCCCGGATGATTATGATGGGCCTAAAGTTTATGGATGACGTGCCATTTAAAGAAATTTATATCCATGGTCTAGTACGCGACGCAGAAGGCCAAAAAATGTCAAAATCCAAGGGCAATGTTTTAGACCCGATTGATTTAATCGACGGCATTAGCCTGGATGCCTTAGTTGAAAAACGCACCCAAGGCTTAATGCAACCGAAGATGGCGGCTAAAATCGAGAAGGACACGCGCAAACACTTTCCCGATGGCATCCCTTCGTTCGGCACCGACGCCTTACGATTTACCTTTGCTTCACTGGCCTCGACCGGGCGCGACATCCGCTTTGATTTAAACCGTATTGAAGGCAACCGAAACTTCTGCAACAAGCTTTGGAACGCCACCCGTTACGTATTAATGAATACCGAAGGCGAAGACACCGGGTTAAATGACGCACCCGTTGAACTCAGCTTGGCGGATCGTTGGATCATCTCACGCTTGCAAAGGACTGAAGCCAATGTGATTGACTGCATCAACAAATACCGTTTCGATCTAGCTGCGCAGTCGCTGTACGAATTTTTATGGAACGAGTATTGTGATTGGTATTTGGAGCTATCAAAACCCATTTTATTGGATGAAAGCAGTAATGAACAACAAAAACGCGGCACCCGCAAAACACTCATTCGCGTACTAGAAACCGTGCTGCGCTTGCTGCACCCACTGATGCCCTTTATCACCGAAGAAATTTGGCAGCAAGTAGCACCGTTAGCCGGAAAATCTGGCGACACTATTATGCTTCAGGCTTTTCCAACACCTGACGACAGCAAAATTTCTGCCGACGCTGAAGAAGAGATGCAATGGGTAATGGACTTTGTGATGGGCGTTCGTAAGATTCGTGGCGAGATGAATATTGCACCGAGCAAGCCATTGCCGGTACTGTTAAAAAACACTTCTCCCCATGATCAAACACGGCTAAAAAACAACCTATTGCTACTGAATAAACTAGCCCGTTTAGCGTCCATTGACACTCTAACAGCCACTGATGAAGCCCCCCAATCGGCAATTGCCTTAGTCGGCGAAATGCAAATTCTAATTCCAATGGCTGGCTTAATAGATAAAAGCGCCGAGTTGGAACGACTTAATAAAGAAATAGACAAGTTAGAAAAAGAGCTCGCGCGCATCACCGGCAAACTGGCTAATGCGGGCTTTGTGGACAAAGCCCCAGCGGCTGTGGTTGAAAACGAAAAACAAAAACAGCAAGAACTATCGTCAAAGCTCAATAGCCTAAAACAGCAAATAGATAAAATAGCTAGTTTATAAGCTTGACTGAGGGCTAAACAAGTTAAAGGGACAGTCAGCGTTAATGAGTGACCATGGCTATACGCCAAAGCAATAAAACATATAACGTTTTAATTCGCTAAAACCAATTTGACTGCGATTAACACAGTCATAATAAATAATAGGGTGATGATAAACCCAGTCACAATAAAGACTTTGGGGTTTCCGTGCTCAAAGTCTCGCTGACGCCGTGACTCTTTAGATACCCCCAAAAATGACAATAGCGTACTCGCCACCATCTGCCAAAACGAGGGTTTCTGACTGCTCTGGTTCACCTTATTCTCGTTCATTTAAGACACCCGAATAAAAAAATTGTATTTTATCACTCGTAAAGCCAAATTTATCGGTAAAACGCTTTTTTTCAACTAAAATAATTTAGAGATACTAATTTTAAGAGATATTATGGATATCGATTTACAGGATTTAAGCGTGCTTTTAGTAGAACCTTCTGGCACACAGCAACGCATTATTCAACGCGAGCTCAATAGCTTGGGCATTGTTAACGTCGACTGCGTTAACTCAGCACAGGAGGCGCTAAACTTTATCAGTTTTAGCGCCCCTGATGTCGTACTTAGCGCCTACTACCTTAGTGATATGACCGGCAGCGAATTACTCCACACCCTTCGAGAAGACGAGGTCAACCACGAAATTTGTTTTGTTCTAGTTTCTAGCGTAACCGACATTCACCAATTGGATACGGTTCGACAGGCCGGTGTTGTTGCCATTTTGCCAAAGCCTTTTGATGCCAACGATATGAAGCTGGCGCTTAAAGCAACCCTTAGCCACATCAACCCCGAAGCAATACAAATTGAAAACGCGCACCTAGAGGACCTTAAAATACTGGTGGTCGATGACAGTGCTTTAGCTAGGAAATACATAAAAAAAACCCTTGTTTCTATGGGGCTAGACAACATAACTGAAGCTATAAACGGGTTAGAAGCTGTTGATATTTTGAATAGCTCATTATTCGATTTGATCGTCACCGATTACAATATGCCCGAGATGGATGGACGCGAATTATCTGCCTATATCCGGCAAAACAGTAACCAACCCTCTGTTCCCATAATTATGGTGACCAGCGAACATAACAAAAGTCGGCTAGCTGCCGTACAACAAGCCGGTGTTTCAGCCATTTGCGATAAACCCTTTGAGCCCGATAATGTGAGACAATTGATTTCCCAATTATTACAATAAATTCATCGCCTAATGGCCACACCTAAAAACCCGCTGAGCATTGTGATGCCCTGCTTAAATGAAGCAAAAAATCTCGGTGCCTTGTTACCCAAACTAAAAGAACTGCACGCAAAAGCCGAAATATTAGTGATCGACGATGGCTCGACTGATAAATCTGTTGAAATCTGTCAGCAATTTGGCGTTAAGGTGATATCCCACCCCCACCCTCTAGGCAACGGCGCGGCCATCAAAACTGGTGCGCGCAACGCTTCTGGAGAAATCATCGTTTTTATGGATGCCGATGGTCAGCACAAACCAAAGGACATTCAACGATTACTCGATAAACTAGCTGAAGGCTACGATATGGTGGTGGGCGCCAGAGAGTCTGGCTCTCACGCATCAAAGAAACGCCTATTAGGCAACGCTATTTTTAACCGATTAGCCTCCTTTATGACCGGGCAAAAAATAGAAGATCTAACCTCGGGTTTCCGTGCCGTTCGGGCCAACCATTTCAAAAAATTCCTATACCTACTTCCCAACGGCTTCTCGTACCCAACCACGTCAACTATGGCGTTTTTTCGTTCCGCCTTACCCGTTGCCTACATTCCAATTAAGGCCGGTAAACGCGAAGGTAAAAGCAAAATAAAACTACTAAAAGACGGCTTACGTTTTTTTATTATTATCTTAAAAATTGGGGCACTCTTTTCACCCATGCGTTTATTTTTGCCGACTAGTGCCGCCTGTTTCTTACTCGGCGTTGTGAACCATATCAGCACCTATGCCGCGTCTGGAAAATTCAGCAATGGCACACTATTGTTGTACGTCGCGTCTGTTTTTATCTTTTTGATGGGAATATTGTCTGAGCAAATCTCATCACTGCATTATAGAAATACAGATAAAGAATAACGTTTGAATTCGCTCATTATTAAGCCTTAATGAACTCTCCAGCTCCATTAAAAGTCTTGATGCTTACATCAAGCTACCCAAGGAAGGATAGCGACAATAGCTCTGTTTTCTTACGCTATCTTGCTACCAACCTAGCCAAACAGGGTGTAAATATTCATGTTTTAGCACCCGACCACCCGCTTATTAAAAACACAGATCTTGATCCAGGGGTAAAAAATCACTGGTTCCAATACCTCCCTAAAAAATGGCAACGTCTGGCGTATGGCTCGGGAATACTACCTAATTTAAAAAGAAACAAACTGCTTTATTTACAAGTTCCCTTTTTTTTATTCAGCATGTTTTTTTATTTATTTTTCATGTGTAAAAAAATAAAGCCCGATGTTATTCATGCACATTGGATTATCCCCCAAGGGTTTATAGCCGTTATTGTAGGTAGGCTTTTAAATATACCTGTCATCGCCACAGCGCATGGTGGTGATGCCTTTTCACTTAATACTGGCCTACTCAACCGGTTGAAAACATTTACACTCAGGCACTGTCAGTGTTGGACGTCAAACACAAGGGCGACCGCAGAAACTTTCGACATTACACACGGCATCCCAAGGCCTATCATTATCCCAATGGGCGTGGGTATCGAACATTTCCAATCTGGCAATGCGGAAAAAGTATTAGGCAGTGAAACTAGAAGAATAATCTTATTCGTTGGCCGGCTGGTCGAAAAAAAAGGCGTCAAATATCTGATTGAAGCCTTCTCTATGCTACCTAAAAAAATCCAAGATGAATCCGTTTTATGGATTATTGGCGATGGTGATGAACGTAAAAACCTTGAACAGCAGGCTCTAAAATCAAGCCTTGAAAATATAAAGTTCTGGGGACAGGTACCAAATAAACAGCTTCCTGATTTTTATGCAGCAGCTAGTCTATTCGTTGCCCCTTCTGTCATAGATTCAAAAGGCGACACCGAAGGACAAGGCGTTATTTTATTGGAAGCAATGGCGAGCAAAACACCTATTATAGCTACTGCTGTTGGCGGTATACCTGAAGTAATTACAGGTGATAAGACTGGTTTACTTGTGCAGCAAAAGAACGCAAACGCACTATCAACAGCCATTCAATTTCTGTTTAATAATTCAAAAACTGCTGAAGCCTATGGGAGCCGTGCACTACAGTTCTTAGATAAGACCTATTCGTGGGACTCGATTGCGCAACAATTTATTTCAATATTCAATGATCCATCTATTAAAAATTAAGCTGATCACTCGCCTCTTCAAACAACGCTTTGTATTCTGCAACCATCCTTTTTAAAGTAAATAAACGTTCTACTTTTTCTCGATTATAATCGCCCATTTCTCTACGAAGAGTAGCATTGCCGGCCAATAAATTGATCTTTTCAGCAAAGTCATCTATATCACCTAAACCACATAAGAAGCCTCCCTTCTCACCGTCAACCAACTCGGGCAAAGCAGAACAGTCCGTTGCCACAACAGGCAAGCCACATGCCATTGCTTCAGCAGCGGCCAAACCAAACCCTTCTCGCACCGTTGGAAACAAAAGAATGTCGGCTGACCGATATAAGGCTGGCATATCTGCGTAGTCAACTCGGCCTAAATTCACCAAACGAGGGTGCGCTGGCAGCGCCTTTACATTGCGCAAACCCGACGTGTAATAAATTGAAATATTGGGGTTCAGTTTATTTAATATGGGCAATAACCACTGAGCACCTTTTCTACTACTTAAATTACCGCTAAACAACACCTTAATATTTTTTTGATTAGCTGGTTTACTTGTTGGGACAAAAACAGCCTCATCTATACCGTTATAAATCACCCGAATTTTCCTATCCAAGCCTAGCTCTGTCTGCACTAGCTTTGCGGTAAATTGGCTCACCGCCGTTAACTCACTCGCTAAGTTAACTGCCTTTTTTGTCAGCCACTTTAAATCGGTTTGATAATGAATATTTTGCAAGCAACTGCTGTAATCACGCATAAAGCGATCAAGCACATAATTATGAAACGTCAACACTAAAGGAATCCCACGCCTAGCATGAAAATACGCGTAATCAGGCGTGGTATGTATCAGACTAGACTTTTTGTTACGGCCTATGGGAAATAGCGAAACGGGGAAAAGCGTTCGGTAGGGGTGATAAGGTAATAGCTGGTAGCCTTGTATCGACCGCTCTAAATGACGATGCACGACATAAGCACCATTACCTGTTGCCATAGGGCTTAGAATCCTTGCTTTAGCCTTACCAGCAGTTTTATTCGCACTCATTCAGATAAGCTTGATACGTTAGCGTTAAGCCCTCTTCCAGTTTGGTTTTAGCTTGCCAGCCCAAATTAGCTGCTTTACTAACATCCAGCAGCTTTCTTGGGGTGCCGTCAGGTTTTGTTTGCTCCCAGCGTATTTCACCTGTGTAGCCAATCACATTCGTTAATAGCTCAACCAACTCTTTTATTGACACATCAACGCCAGTACCGATATTGATATGACTATTTGTTGTTGCTATATTTTCTTGGTAATTATCCTTTTCAATCATCATCAGTAAAACGCAGGCGTCAGCTAAATCATCGACATATAAAAACTCACGTTTAGCTGCACCTGTTCCCCACACGTCAACGAAGCTATCTCTTGTCACTTTTGCTGTATGTATTTTTCTAATTAGCGCTGGAATAACGTGACTGTTTTGCAGGTCATAATTATCGTTAGGCCCGTATAAATTGGTCGGCATCACTGAACGAAAATCGGTACTGTATTGGCGGTTATACGATTCACACATTTTAATACCGGCAATTTTAGCAATTGCATACGGTTCGTTAGTGGGTTCAAGCTCACCCGTTAACAACGCAGATTCATCCATTGGCTGGGATGCTAATTTAGGGTAAATACACGAACTCCCCAAAAACAATAACTGCTTTACCTGAGCCTTATACGCCTGATGAATCACATTACTTTGCACCATCAAGTTTTCATAAATAAAATCGGCTGGGTATTCATTATTGGCGAAAATACCCCCCACTTTAGCTGCTGCCAACACCACGTATTCTGGTTTTTCTTGTTGGAAGAAAGCACTCACCGCTCGTTGATCTAGCAAATCTAACTCGTTACGCGTTTTTTTAATAATGTTGCGAAAACCCTTTTTATTCAGCTCCCGAACAATCGCCGAACCCACCATCCCACGGTGCCCCGCCACATATATTGTCGAATCTTTATCCATTATTCTTGCGAAGTATGTACGTCATAGCCTTTATTGATCAATAACGAATCCCTTCTCGCATGGTTTAGATCGTTCTGTACCATTTCAGACACTAACTCTTCAAAGGTAATTTTAGGCGACCAGCCCAATTGTTTTTTTGCTTTGGATGCGTCGCCCAATAGTGTTTCCACTTCTGCTGGCCTAAAGTATCGTGAGTCAATACGGATGATCACGTCACCCACTTTTTTCTTACATGCTGCCGACACTGATTCTAATACGCCCACTTCATCTAAGCCCTTACCTTGCCACTTAATCGTTAGGCCCAACTCTTCTAGTGCGCACTCAATAAGGTCACGTACTGAGTATTGTTTTCCTGTCGCAATAACAAAGTCTTCGGGTTTGTCTTGTTGCAACATTAACCACTGCATTTCTACAAAATCTTTAGCATGTCCCCAATCACGTTTAGCATCTAAATTACCCAAATACAGGCAATCATCTAAACCTTCATAAATATTAGCTAAACCCCGTGTAATTTTACGGGTAACAAAGGTTTCCCCTCGTCGTGGTGACTCGTGATTAAACAAAATACCGTTGCAAGCGAACATGCCATAGGCCTCGCGATAGTTCACCACAATCCAGTAGGCATACATTTTAGCCACCGCATAAGGTGAACGCGGGTGGAAAGGCGTGGTTTCCGTTTGAGGTGTTTCTTGAACAAGCCCGTATAATTCAGACGTAGATGCTTGATAAAACTTCGTTTTCTTCTCTAACCCTAATAAACGAATAGCCTCAAGCAAACGAAGCGCACCCAGTCCATCCACATCTGCGGTGTATTCTGGTGATTCAAAACTTACCGCCACATGCGATTGCGCGCCCAAGTTATAGACTTCATCCGGTTGAACTTCTTGCAAAATACGCGTTAAGTTAGAGGAGTCCGTCAGGTCGCCATAATGCAAAATAAAGTTCTTATTATCGACGTGCGGATCTTGATATAAATGATCCACACGTTGCGTATTGAATGACGAAGCACGGCGTTTAATACCATGAATCTCGTAGCCCTTCTCAAGCAAAAACTCTACTAAATAAGAACCATCCTGACCTGTAACGCCTGTTATTAGTGCTTTTTTCCTTGTCATAACTTTGCCTTTTCTAATGCCGACTCATAAAGCTCTATATATTGTTTTGCAACGATCTCGCTGTCAAATTCATTCAATACTTTATTACGTGCATTAGTCGACAACTCTTTATAGTTTGGTGCGTTTATAACCCACTCGATGCCAGCGGTTAAATCAGTTGTATCCAATGGTTTGGCAAGATAACCATTTTTTTGGTGTTCAATCATATCGCCATTACCACCTATATCAAAACCAACTACGGGTGTTGCGCAAGCGAGGCTTTCCATAATAGCGTTTGATAAATTTTCCTGCAGGCTTGGCACAACCATCACATCAGCAGCAGAATATAATGCCCTCAATGTCACATCATCATGTAATTGACCCAAATAATGTGTATTGAACTTAAAACCTTCCGATACTTTCGGTTGACTACTGCCAAACACAACAAGCTCAATACCTTGTCCTTTCAACAGTAACAATGCCTCACAAAGTTCTTTATAACCCTTCCTTGGGTCAGTTGTTGCACCCATCGCTCCAAATAAAATCAATTTCTTATCTAAAGGCAGCCCCAGTATCTCACGTGCAATACGTTTATCTAGCGGCAAGTAAACCGATGTATCAATCGGGTTAGGCAAACAAACAACATTTTTACTTTTAAGCAGTGTGCTTTTAGAAGCGCTCCCAGCAAGCCAGTTACTTAAACCCACCACGGTTAAGTTCTCATGTTTAGCATAAGTAGCCAATTTCTTTTTAAATACTTTACGGCTTAAGTCATTTGATTTAACTGAGCCCAGTACTTTGCATGTCCCGCAAGACTGTTCATAAGCACCACACTCTTCATCGTAGTGACACCCGCCTGTAAATGCCCACATATCATGCAGGCTCCACACAATAGGCGCTTTAATCGCAGAGATATCGGAGATAGACAGTATTGCTTTATTAACCCACTGCAGGTGAACCACATCAGGATTAATTGCATTAATACGTTCAACTAACTCCGAAAAAGGCACCCAATTTGGTGAAAAGTAAGTTGATGAGCGGTCCTTATAAAAATTCACAGGCAATCTATCTAAAATGCGGCGTAATAAGGTAATACCTTTTCTGACATTTGAACCTTGCCCAATAACGCTGTAATCATCACTCAATTTGGTATCGACAAGTATTTGAGAATCAACGCCAGATTTAAGCAATGCTTGATGAAGACGATAAGCGGCACGAGCGGCGCCGCCATTTAGATCGGATGAGTTAATGATCAACACTTTCATTTCTTCTGATAAACCGCCATCACAGTATGCCCATGGGGTAACATTTCATCCTTTAACCCTTTAACCAATATTTTTGCTAATAGAGTCGATATGATTGAAGTTAGCTTACTAGTTAACCCCTTAGCTATAAGTTTCCTTTCTGGGATAATATTACTTATAAGCAACTTAACGAACCATGACTTATGAATATCTTGTAAGCTCTCATGATAAATATCCACCACCTGTAAATTATATCGCTCAGCTATGTAATAAAGTGTTTTGTCTGGCCACCGTGTTACGTGATGCGGCGGCATGTTCAATATATTATTAGTTGCAAATTTCAAGAATGAGTCTTCACTAGGAACTGCAATAATGAGTTTCCCCCCTACTTTTAACGCGTCAACTTTTGCTTGTAAAAATAACTTTGGGTCGGGCACGTGCTCCAGCACTTGGAAACTGACAACAACATCAAAACTTGATGGATGTGAGTCTGCATAATCTTGAACCATTTCATTTTTAATTAAAACACCCTCTTTAGCCGCCATCATAATTGCATTTTGACTAGAGTCTAAACCGATGTAATCATTCGTTTGTAACAGATTAAAAAATGTCCCTTTTCCACTACCAACATCCAAGACTTTATCTGTGGGCGAGATATGCTTCACTGCTTCCAAGTATTCGTCTTTTTCATCAAGATAATACCAATCAAATTGCTGAAGCGATTTATAAAAAACTTCATCACCCGTAATAAGTGGATCAAAAAAACGTAATTTACATTCACCACATTCATAATATTTAAGGTTTACATTTATCAAGTAAGAAAAGTCGACACCAGTGAGATCTTTATACTTATTTACTAATAAGTCCTTATCAACTATCTCCAATAGAGTTAATTTCTCACCATCGCACAATAGACAATTATTTTTTTCTACTATTTGCACTTAATCTTTCTGATTATCTTATTAATGACTCTACCAAAAATATTTCTTTTATTCCCCAACAGAAAGTTTTTTATTCGGCCCATTGCTATAGCACTTTCAACCAGATCAGTAGAGAAAACCGTCACCTGTTTATCATAGGCTTCAGCGCAATAAACATCTGTTGAGCCGCAATGCACCCCGCTGCCATCATGCCCAATATTTTTAACTAATGACTTGCTCGGGTGCAAACAAAGTCCCCTTTTTTTAAAGACTGCGGCATACCAAAAAATCGCCCATGTGTTCAATTTTCCCGTCAAATTCCCTATGACTTGCGACCACATCCCAACCGACCCATCATAATCAAATTTATATCTGTCTGATTTTGTGAAACTGCCTAGTAATTTGTAGGGGGCTTTCTCAAAATACTGCCAAGCCCTATCCCAAGTTGCCCAACCCGAACAGGTTGTACCTCGTAAAAAAATTGTTTTCGGTAAGTCAGTAGTATTTATTGGGTAATTCCACCCACTAATATGCATGACTTTATCTTCCTCTCTATAAAACATTAAAGCATCATTCATGAATTTTAAGAAATAAGGGCCTGTTACCAAATCATCTTCCAACACAATGATTTTCCCAAACTCATCGACAATAGTTGTTACACCATCAATTATTGAATTTGCAAGTCCCCAGTTTTTATCTCGCTCTATAATGCTAATCGCTTTAAAGCCATTAACTTCACGAATATACTCTCGAACTTTTTCAACATTCACTTGGTCTTTAGCATGCTTCGCCCCATCACTAAAAATATACAACTCACTATCGTTAGCAAGCGTGTTCTTTTTTAGTGCCTCAATCGTTTGTTGTGTGTGCCACGGACGGTTGAATACAAAAAGTACAATAGGTGCAAGGCTCACCACCCACCTCTTTGCAATAACAACTTATTCACTATGATCATGTGTATTTCTTTAAAGGTTTGATTTTATTAAGCCAAGCTTTTGGCTGTTGATACAGACTGTTTAATCCTGAGTAAATACCTAAACGAACGGATAAGTTCTTATACCAAGAAGCATATTTAGTATTTTGCAGGCTATGTTGTAGCTCTGATAGCCTGTTTCTATCTTCCATTGAATGATAGTTATCACTTAATTCATCATGAATCCTTATTAGTACGGGGTCAATGGCATAAAGGTTCACATGTTCACTATCGCCCGTATAGTGATCAAGAGGCTTAGCCATGCATTCCAAATCATTCAATAATTTGACCGCGCCTTGTTGATTGATAAGGTAACCATATGCACCATAAGTCAACTCGCAAGGCCTTATCAAGCTATCGCCAGACGATAACTTAACACGCCCCCAGAAACTTCCATTGGTAGAACTTGTTCTTGATTCAGCCCCGTGATGCCCCAAAAGAACCAGTTCCCAATCCAGCGGGAATTCATCTTCCAAATTTAATGCCCCCAAGAGCTGACTATTAAATTCAACATCATCTTCGAAGACCAGAGCTTGTTGAATATTCTCATCAACCATTTTTTGGTAGATTTTTCTATGACTGAGCGCACAACCTATCTCACCCATTGAAAGCTCGCGGCCAATAGTCCTGATTGCAGCTTCATTTGAAGACTTCCCTATTATTTCCGCTGGCTTAATAAACGCTCCATCAACCGCGTTGATAAAAGTTGCTTTTAAACCTATTTGCTCACAAAGCTTTTGCATATGAGCTTTCCGCTCAGAGCTGTGCTGCAGGTTGATTATAAAAATTGACAGCTCGTTCAAATGATTATCCATGCGAATATCTTATTAAGCACTTAGTAAACAGTTTTATATGCGCGTAAAACGTATGAGCGACAACTTTTTTCATTGTAGACTTATGGAATATCAACCAGGTTTTCAACCCTCTATTAGCCTTCTGATTCACCAAAATCCAAAACCTCGTTCCCAGTACTTTTTCCAGAGCTTTTTGCTCAAAATACCCAAACTCCGTATTTGTTTTTAATATTTTCATTAATAACAAGTCAGCCTTTTTAATTGACACGGATTGATAGTTCGAAATTGCAAAAAAATCACTTAACTCTTCGTCGCTAAACTCACAACCTACTTTACTAAGGATCTCTTCTCTAATGTTGTCAGTACTTTTCCGCTGAACTATTTTTTCTGTTTGCTTGTTGTGCAGACGGTATCGGTACAAAACTTTGGGGATATTAGAAAATAATTTATGGTCTATTGAATTAATCCATAAAAAATAATCTTCAGCACCTAAATATTTATCTGAAAAACTAAAATCAGAAAACATACTCCGTTTCGCCATAATTGATGGGTGAGCAAATGCAGAATTTAACAATAATAATGCTTTTATTCCATCATGTGATAGAGGGTATTCCCAGGTCTCTTCTCTATCCCCAAATGTATGCACCCAAGCACCGCAAACATCAATTTCTGGATGATCTTGCATAAACCTTACCTGTTCTTCCAACCTGATCTGTAGGCTTATATCATCTGCATCCATACGAGCAATATATTGCCCCTTCGCAAGCTCAATACCTTTATTTAAGCTTTTTACAATCTGTAAATTAACGCCATTTTTAACGTATCGAATACGCTCATCGGCATAAGATAAAATAATATCTTCTGTTCTATCGGTAGATCCATCATTAATAATAATAAATTCAAAATCCGTAAAGGTCTGATTTAAGATGCTGTCTATCGCCTCTTTTAGGTACTGTTCTCCATTATAAACAGGCATAACGACTGAAATTATAGGCTGCCCATTCATAATCGCAGCCAGGATTCAGGTATCAGGTCTTTTGTATTAATAGAGCTATCTTTAAACCAGTTCTGTGGAGCAATAACTATTTTACTAGGGTTTGTATTCAGCCATGCTCCCCACCAACTAAATGAACTATTGGCAATAATATTATGTTGGCACTCGCTCATCAGCCATATTTCTTCATGATCAAGACTACCCGAACCCAATTCAACAAAAATCGCCTGATCAATAAAGTCTATATTTTCTTTTGCCCACCCCATGTCATCACTGAATATAAAAAAATATGGGTTATCCATAGCCTTTTTTATTGCTGAAACAGCTTCACGGTAGTAATCTAGGCCACACGTACCGTGCACCGCATTTGCCTTTGCATTAGCAACATAATCACCTCGTCTTATATGCAGGCTTACTGCCTGATTAGCGAGTATTTTCTGCTGATATTCTTTGCTTTTAGCACGAACAGTAGCTTTCAGGCTAAAGTGCTCGAGCAGATCGGCTCTATAACTACTAAAATATTTTTCACTTTGCCAGTAGCCGTCGAAATAAACAGCGCCCAGTTTATTAACAGCAGCATTATCAAATTGAAAACAAGCTTCCCTATAATAACTAGTAGCGAGGGGCTTTTCTTTTCTAGCTAATTGTCTAAACAGTCTGGTAAAGATACTTTCTTTTTTATACTTCAGTCGATTTTTTTCTGAAACTGATGTGATCTCCACATTAATACAATATTTACCCAGCTCATATTGACGTAAACCATAAGAATCAAAATTACTTATATCTAACTGTAGTCGAGTTTTATTGTTTTTAGCAACTGCATAAGCAAAAGCATATTGAAACATTTGATTTCCAAGACCACCTTTTATATTCCCTATAATCACCAGCTAAATTTTCTTTGCGAGAACATGATATCCAAAGCAAAGCAATTCATCGCTGCCTTCATCCTGTTTGGAAAAACGATCTAGCATTTTTAATACCATTTTTATGGCAACCTTCTCGAGTCGCGCGACTTTGCTTGCAGTATGTTTATTGGCAATTGAAGGAATTCTGCGTATTTCTTGCCCTAGATATTCAAAAAAATTGCCATTTTTAGAAATTTCTACTATTTCGAAGCCCAGTTTATTAAAATGACATTCATAAAAATACCGATTAAACCCGGTACTGTAATGGTGGGGCGAAAAGTGAGTCAAACTGCAAAAAGGTGCCGTAATAATAATACTTCCTCCTTTTTTCAAAAGCCGTTGGAACTCGTTCAGTGCCAACACTGGGTTAGGCAAGTGTTCTAAAACTTCAGAGCACAAAATAACATCAAAAGACTCATCAACTTCAGGAATATCAGTTATATCGCTGACTAAATCAATCTGATATGTCTCCCAAGCCCCCGTTTGCAATCCTTTATTATCACCAAGCCCCTCGTATTGACAAAAGTCTTGAGATATATATTCCAAATGCCGGCAATATTTTTTATTAGCTAACTCACCTGCTCCTGCATCCAAAATTCGCAATCCTGATGGAATACCAGTAAGAACTTTTTCTAGCCATTCCTGTCTCACAGACTCATTTCTTGTACCTACATTCATCACCCTTCCTTCTTTTTAAACCAAAAACATCCACAGGCATAAGTTTGTTTATCGGCTTCTTCCTTAGTTGCATTTATTACTAAAGCATCATCAGTCTGGTCGGGTATCAACGTGAATTCTTGTAGTTCAAAGTCATTAAAATACGACATAACTTGGTCATACGAATATATTCGATGTGCATTAAACATAATTTTAGCTTTTCCAATCGGTACAACAAAAAATAGGTCGCCTTTTATTGAAAGCACTCTTTTCAACTCTGAAATTGCTTTTAAGTCGCCGTCCACATCCAAAACATCACTGTACCCGCCTAACCCAATATGTTCAATCACGTGCATGCACGATAAGGACCTGATTGAATTATTTTTAAATGGCAAAGCCGTTATATCCGCATGATTACACGTTAAGTTATCTAACCTAATATCAACAGGGCGATAATCATAAAAGCTAACTGGTATAAAGGCCGACACTACAGTCGAAAAATAGGTGAGAGACGATATATCGGTATGGTCAACTGGCTTTAAAGCACTCAGCCTTCGCGCCGCCCAAGCAGTGTGATAAATATAGTGTTTATCAAAACTAGTGCCTTTCGTTTTATCATACAAACAAGGGTATTTGTCTTTTCTGAGTACTTCGAACCTTTCTCCATGCGTTCGTAAAAATACTTTAAACTCCTGTGCGTATTCAAAATAATTTTGAATATATTCAGCATTGTTTTTTATCTTTTTTACGAAAAGCCCGACTACTTTCTTTATCAGCATTTTCCCAACCTGAAGTGGACATTAGAAACTATATTCACCGAGCCATCCGAGCAAAATATTTTCTAAAAAAACTCTTTTTTGTATTGAATTTTGACTGCTCGACTATTTTAATTTTTGATTTATCTTCGTTATATATTGAGGGGGTTATTGCACTATGAATCACTGGGAACACGTTGTACTTATCTAGAATAAGGTTTCTTGCTAAATCAATATTCTTCACTGACCCCTCATATCGTAAATCCAGTATCTCTCGTTCTATTAGTTTAATAGAGTCTTCTACCTTAGATATATCAATAGCTGTTAGCGCTTTTGATGAGAAATATTTGTGTATGTTTTTGCACCCAAAGTAGAACGGGTAAGCCCCCCCTAAAAAAGCATCTGCAAGTTTCTCCGTCCAGTAGTCTTCGCATGAGCTATTTTCTATTACAATATGATACTTATAGTCTGCTATAGCGTCCCATTTATCATCAATTGGTCGCCCCCCTTGGCCAAAAACGTCTAACCGGTCACCAAAGCGCCGTTTTAAATGTTCAACAAATGTCAAACGTGCTCTATGGCCTTTCGTACTTCTCTTCCCCGAAACGACAACTGACATTAGTTTAGTTTTATTAAACCGTTCTGTTTTTTTAAGCTCGTCATAGCACTTATTCATTGAATCAGGTCTAGTTTCTTCTAAACTTCTCCCCACATGCCAAGGCAAGGCTTGTTGAACATAAGTCACACCCTTATGTTTAATATCCTTTTGACACGTAATAATATTTGAGAATTGATTTAAAAAATCCTTCCCGTATTTCTTAATGCTAGGGGGTTCTCCAGTAATTAACAAAGTGTTTTTTATCGGACAAACAACTTCTTCTGTACGCAATAAATCCTCATAAACAACCCAATAATCACATTCTTGAATCGGCTTATTAATTATAAATTTACAATTACCCCAAACACCCTCTCCTTTAGGAGTTTGCCTAATAAGTGGCCAATTAGGAAATGAAGTAGAAACTTTAATTATTCTTTCGCCCACTATGTTAAGCCCAAGCTAATTAAGATATTTATTAATGGTCCATTCATCGTGCGCCAATACAACACCGACATGTGGCTCACCTATATGAGCAGTATTATACTCTGCAGGAGAGAGTATCTTTATGGGAATAGATATTCTCTTATTAACTCCATAATCCTTAATCCCATACCTACTGGCGTGCAACTCAAATAGGTAACTCCCTTCTATAAAAAAGGCTCTATCAATTATACCTGTGACACAATACTTACCAGCTTTGATATCTTCATAATCTTCATTCCAATCCGCTAACAAAGATCTGAGTAAAAGCTCTCCTGTGTTCCCCTTAACAAAAAAACCTAACCTGAACAAATTCAAATCACTTAAAACCTCAAACTCTATACTGATTTTAATTTGCTTGCTCCCATCTAGCTCAGATAAGCTCCATACATCGTCTTGCCCAATATCAACACTATAAATTATCAGCTCATCAACTTCGACAGGGAAGCGCACCCTATTACTTTCTTTATCTTGCACTGAGTAATTTAAAAAAGCATCAGAAACACTTGATATAGGCAACGCCTTCCCGTCGCACATATAAATACCGAAGTCACAAAGAGCTTTAATTGCCGCCATATTGTGACTAACAAACAAGATTGTCCTCCCAGCTTTACTTACTTCCCTCATTTTCCCTAAACATTTCCTTTGAAATCGGGCGTCCCCAACTGCCAACACTTCATCCACCACTAATATTTCGGATTCTAAATGTGCTGCCACGGCAAACGCTAAACGAACATACATACCACTGGAGTATCGCTTTACGGGGGTATCTAGAAACTTATCAACTTCAGCAAAGGCGACAATTTCATCAAATTTTTTCCTTATCTCTTTTCGGCTCATACCCAATATTGCACCGTTTAGAAAAATATTTTCACGGCCTGTTAATTCGGGGTGAAAGCCGGTACCTACTTCTAACAAGCTGGCAATTCGGCCATTGATGTGTATTTTGCCCGTTGTGGGTCCAGTAATGCGCGAGAGTACTTTTAACAAGGTGGATTTACCTGCCCCATTGCGTCCTATAACACCTACTTTATCGCCCTGGTTAATTTCAAAATTAATGTTTTTTAGTGCCCAAAACTCTTCTTCCGTTGATTGTTCTATTCCACCATTACCCCAGGGTAAACGAATTTTATCAATCACGCTTTTACCTGTTTGAATAATCGACTCACTGAACGTTTCGTAGTGAGCCGATTTCTTTTCATGCTGAATAAGGTATTTTTTACTCAGATTTTCTACTTTTATGGCAACGGTCATTAAATTACATCCGCGAAGTTTTTTTCAGTTTTTCTAAAATGCCTAATACCGATAATGCACAAGACCAAGGTAATACCGATAGACATCAGTATTTCTGTTTCATTTAATGCTGTTTGACCGCCACTAATAGCCCAACGAAAGCCGTCTATAACACCCACCATGGGGTTTAGGTAATAAAACAGACGGTACTGTTCTGGCACAATGGTGGTGCTAAAGCCAACGGGGGATATATACAAGCCCAACTGAACAACAAAGGGGATTACAAAACGAAAATCCCTATATTTAACGTTTAACGAAGCGACAAATAAACCTGCCCCTAATACTGTAAAAAAACTGAGTAGCAAAAAGAAGGGCAGCGTTAGTAAATGCCAACTTGGCCAGTAGTTATACCAAGCCATTAACGCCATTAAGATGACAAATGAGATTAGAAAATCAACCACCGACACGATAACCGAGGCGGTTGGAATAATTAACCGGGGGAAATACACTTTTGAAATAAGGTTCGAGTTGCTTATCAAACTATTACTGGCATCGGCAAAGGCCGATGAGAAAAAGGTCCACGGTAACATCGCGGCGAATACGAAAATAGGGTATGGCACGCCCTCGCTCGGCAGTTTGGCAATTTTGCCAAACACCACCACAAAAATCATCATTGTTAATAATGGCCTAAGAATAGCCCATAACACACCGATAATGGTTTGCTTATATCTAACTGATATGTCACGCCAGGCCAAAATATAGAATAACTCTCTGTATCGCCATAGATCAGCCCAGTAGTGCCTTTCTGCCTTGCCGGCTTCTATAGTAAATTGAAATTCCTGATCCTTTTCCATCTGTCCTTAAACCACGTTTAATAAACGATATTTTATGTATCCCGCTTTCCTATAAGGCAAATACATTGCCCAATACAATTTATAAACGGCCTGCATGAGTTTGCTTGGCCCGTTTTCAATATGCACTCTTTTTTCTTCCATAAATCGCTGTTTTAAACTTTTCCAATCTTGTCGTGAACTGATGCCCGTATCTCGCATAATGGATAATATCTGGTGATGTATTTCCATTGACGATCCTATTTTGTACGCCCGCAGGAAGAAATCATAATCCATCGCTATTTTAAAACTTATGTTAAACCCACCTAGTTTTTCAAAAAGCTCTCTTTTACAAAAAGCGCCTTGGTGCATGACTGGTGTTTTAAAGTTTGTTAAAAAACCAAATGGTCTAGTGCTTTTACGAAGTTGTTTACCTTTAGTTTGATATAAAACGTCAAATGCATAGATGTTCACCCCCGTACCCATTAAAGCTAAAGCGCTTGATAAAACATTCGTGTTAATAAAATAGTCGTCCGCATGTAAAAAAATAAGATAATCACCCGTTGCTAACTTAATACCTTTATTCATCGCATCTGCGATGCCTTTATCCGCCTCTGAAACCCATTGATCAATCGAGTCTTGGTAACGTTTTATAATATCCACCGTGCCATCTGTCGACAGCCCATCTACGATAATGTATTCGAATTCAACGCCTTTTTGTTCTACAACACTTTGTATTGTTTCTTCAATGTACTCGGCTGCGTTAAAGCAAACAGTGATTACGGATATTTTATGCATTGATTAAAGCTTAATGATGTCATTTGAATTAAAGTGTAGGATGATTTTAGCAAAGCAAACGATTAGTTATTTTTAAGCCCTTAGTTTATTACATATGAAAAAAATCGACCCTATTATTCTATCTGGTGGCTCTGGCAGCCGTTTATGGCCTTTATCCCGCCAGTCACGGCCTAAACAGTTTTTAGCGCTTTCATCCGATAAAACAATGTTCCAAGATACCTTATTAAGGCTTGATTCGCCCATTATAAATAACAAACCGACGATTATTTGCAGTGACGATCACAGATTCATGGTGGCTGAACAACTGCGTGAGCTGGATATAACTGCTGAATCGATTATTCTGGAACCTATCGGCCGCAACACGGCACCCGCACTCACGATAGCCTCTCTGGCCAGCGACCCCGAGGCTATTTTGCTTATTTTGCCGTCCGATCACGTGATCGCCGATAAAGAGGCGTTTCATCAGGCCATATCAATCGCCCAGCCACTGGCCGAGTCAGGCCAAATAGTCACCTTTGGTATTGTGCCAACCCACGCCGAAACAGGTTTCGGTTACATTGAGGCCGGCGATTCGTCTAATAAGGACTGGCTTCCTATAACTCACTTTGTTGAAAAGCCGAACGCTGAAACGGCTCAGACATATTTGGACGCGGGCAACTTCTTCTGGAACAGCGGCATGTTTATGTTTAAGGCGTCGAGACTGCTTTTTGAAATGAAGGCATTTCGGCCCGATATTGTAGGTGCTTGCTCAGATGCGTTTAACAAGGCTATCAAAGATATGGACTTTACCCGGTTAGATTCAACCGCCTTTGAACAATGCCCTTCTGACTCTATTGATTACGCGGTGATGGAAAAAACCGATAGTGCCATCGTCGTTCCACTGGATGCCGGTTGGAGCGATTTAGGCTCCTGGGCGTCGCTATGGGAAGCGGGCATGAAAGATAGCAACAACAATATTATTAAAGGCGACGTGTTGCAAAAGTCATCGACCAATTGCTATATCCATTCTGAACACCGCCTTGTAACGACCTTAGGTCTGGATAAAGTGATCGTGGTGGAAACAGCTGATGCGGTGATGGTGGCACATCCCGACTACGTTCAAGACGTTAAAGCCCTGGTTGATCAGTTAAAAGATGAAAATCGTAGTGAATCTGAAAGTCATCGCCAAATTTACCGTCCCTGGGGCAAGTACGACTCGGTAGACGTTGGCGAACGCTATCAGGTTAAACGCATTACTGTTAACCCAGGCGCCAAGCTATCAGTACAAATGCACCACCATCGTGCTGAACACTGGATTGTTGTTTCTGGCACCGCAAAAGTAACGATTGATGGCCACGAGAAACTATTATCAGAAAACCAATCCACCTACGTCCCTATAGGCTCTATTCATTCATTAGAAAACCCCGGTAAAGTTGTGGTCGAATTGATTGAAGTACAATCAGGTTCTTATTTGGGCGAAGATGATATAACCCGTTACGAAGATCTGTATGGTCGACACCAATAAAAACCGCTATTGGATCACAGCTTTATCGTTGAATAGCGTTATTTAACAGCATATAGACTGGACAAAACCTCAATTTCTACTACTATTGCAGCATACATTTTATTAATTGATCAATACAGGGATTTATTCGACCAACATGCCAGCAAGCACTGAAAAAATCTATTTAGGCGGCCTAGCAAGACGACTGGTTTTAGACGGTTTACTGACTGAAGAAGCCGCACACAAACACTTTGTCGCCGCCAGCAAACAAAAGAAAACTTTCGTTACTTTTTTAGTGTCACAAAAGGTTCTCGACGGGCAAACCATCGCCCTAGCAGCATCAGATGAGTTCGGCATGCCATTGTTCGATATAAGCGCACTCAACCGTGAGGTGATCCCGAGGTCAATCGTCGATGAAAAACTGATTCGAAAACACCATGCGTTACCCATGTTTAAACGCGGCAATAAATTATTTGTTGCCGTCTCAGACCCCACCAATCTTCAGGCTTTAGATGAAATAAAGTTCCAAACAAGGATGAGTACCGAGGCCATTTTGGTCGAAGAGGATAAATTAGCCAAGGTGATTGATGCCGCCATGGATGATGATGACACATCCATGGCTGACTTACTGGACGATGACCTAGACAATATTGATTTTGAAGACACCGGCGATAAAGCCCCTGCGGATGATATTGACAGCGACATTGACGATGCGCCTGTAGTCCGGTTCGTGAATAAAATTTTACTTGATTCGATAAAAAAAGGGGCGTCTGATATTCATTTTGAACCCTACGAAAAGAGCTTTAGGATAAGAACCCGCCAAGACGGCATTCTTAAGGAAGTTGCCTCACCACCAATGAATATTGCCAATAAGTTAACTTCGCGTATAAAAGTTATGTCGCGGATGAACATTTCTGAACGACGCATACCGCAAGATGGCCGTATTAAGATGGCGTTATCCAAAAACAGGGCTATCGATTTTCGTGTTAACACTTGTCCCACGCTATACGGCGAAAAAATTGTTCTACGTATATTAGACCCGACATCGGCACAAGTTGGCATCGAGCAGCTTGGTTTTGACCCCGCACAAAAAGCTAACTTTTTAAAAGCCATTACAAAACCCTACGGTATGATCTTAGTAACCGGCCCTACCGGTAGTGGTAAAACGGTTAGCCTGTATACCGCACTTAATATTCTAAATAACCCTGATATTAATATTTCAACCGCCGAAGACCCGGTAGAAATAACGGTTCCGGGCATTAACCAAGTTAACGTTAACCCTAAAACAGGCCTAACTTTTGCTGAAGCGTTACGGGCGTTCTTGCGTCAAGACCCAGACATTATTATGGTGGGTGAGATTCGTGATCTTGAAACCGCTGAAATTTCTGTGAAAGCTGCGCAAACGGGTCATCTCGTGTTATCAACGCTACATACCAATGATGCACCACAAACCTTAAACCGTCTCAACCAAATGGGCATTCCACCCTACAATATCGCTTCTGCCGTGCTACTCATTATGGCTCAGCGACTCGCTCGAAAATTATGCGAATCGTGTAAAAAAGAAGAAGATTTACCCGCAGAACTGCTTGTAAAAGAGGGTTTTAGTGAAAAAGAAGCTAAAAAGATGAAGGTCTTTAAAGCCGTAGGTTGTGACAACTGCATCAGTGGTTACAAGGGCCGTATAGGTATTTTCCAAGTCATGCCTGTTTCTGAGGCCATGGAAAAACTCATTATTGCAGGCTGTTCCACTAAAGACCTTGAAGAACAATCTGCCAAAGATGGTATTTTAACCCTTAGACAATCCGGCCTTGAAAAAATACGGGCTGGCATCACCAGCATTGAAGAAATTAACCGAATCACTAAAGACTAAACATTATGGCCGCTAATCCATCAAAAATTATATTTCAATGGGAAGGAATGGATGCTAAGGGTAACCGCAACAAAGGTGAAATAAGTGCCCGCAGTGATGCCATCGTTAAAGCCGAATTACGTAGACAGGGTATTCGCCCTCTTAAAGTTAAGAAAAAACCTCAACCTTTGCTAGGTAGCTTCGGTCAAAAGCCTATTGTACCAAAAGATATCGCCATATTTAGTCGCCAGCTCGCCACCATGATGGCCGCGGGCATACCCTTAGTGCAAGCATTCGACATTATCGGCAAGGGGCATGAAAAACCGGCCATGCAAGATATGTTAGCGTCTATCAAAGCGAATATTGAAGGGGGCTCAACCTTGACTGAAAGTTTGGCTAAGTTCCCGTTTCATTTTGATGAGCTGTTTTGCAATCTGGTAGAGGCTGGCGAACACGCGGGTATCCTTGAAGAACTGCTGAATAAAATTGCCGAGTACAAAGAAAAAACTGAGAGCCTAAAAGCTAAAATCAAAAAAGCCCTAACGTACCCCATCGCCGTACTCGTGGTGGCTATCATAGTGAGTGCCGTTTTACTTATATTTGTAGTGCCACAATTTGAAAGTTTATTCAATGGCTTTGGTGCCGACTTACCCGCTTTTACCCAAATGGTCGTTGAGTTATCCCGCTTTATGCAGGAATCGTGGTGGCTGATATTTGGCATAATAGGCATTGCTGTTTTTATTTTAATGCAGGCTAAAAAACGCTCACGTAAATTTAACCACTTTATCGATCGCTTAGTTCTAAAGCTGCCTGTCATCGGCGACATTATGAATAAAGCCGCTATCGCGCGGTTTGCCCGCACCTTATCCACCATGTCAGCCGCTGGTGTACCATTGGTTGAAGCCTTAGAATCAGTCGCCGGCGCGACGGGTAATATCGTCTATTCTGAGGCTGTTTTGCAAATGAGAGAGCAAGTAGCTACTGGTATTCAACTGCAACAATCGATGAAAAACGCTGAGCTTTTTCCCCACATGGTGGTACAAATGGTAGCGATTGGTGAAGAAGCCGGTTCAGTTGAAACCATGCTCGCCAAAGTCGCTGACTTTTATGAAGAAGAAGTAGATAACGCGGTCGACTCGCTTAGCAGCTTAATCGAGCCGTTGATTATGGCCATTTTAGGTGTCCTTGTCGGTGGTTTAATTGTCGCCATGTATTTACCCATCTTCATGATGGGGTCTGTTTTTTAACTAACGCTCAACGGCTGTTTGTATCATGGGGTTATTACAAACGTTTGAACAAAACGCTATATTTTACTACTTGTCGCTTGGTCTCTTAGGCTTGATTGTTGGCAGTTTCCTTAATGTAGTCATCTATCGTTTGCCCATCATGCTACAGAAAAACTGGCGCACAGAATGTCTGAGTTTTCTTGAGCAAGACGAGCCTCAACAGACCGCAGTCGAGCCTTTTAATCTATCCCAGCCACGCTCACGTTGCCCATCCTGCAAACAAGCCATTACTGCCCTAGAAAACATACCTATTATTAGCTATATCTTCTTATCGGGTCGCTGTCGCCATTGCCGCAGTCCAATTTCAATCCGCTACCCTCTTATTGAACTACTCAGCGCCGCTTTAGCCTTAATTATCGCTTTTAAATTTGGTGTTTCACTGCAAACTGGCCTTGCAGTAATTTTTACTTGGGTTCTTATTTGTTTAACCATGATCGATATCGATACCCAATTACTACCAGACTCGATCACCCTACCCTTACTTTGGTTAGCCCTTTTCGCTAGCCTATTTAATGTTTTTGTAGACCCGGAAACTGCCATTATCGGTGCTCTTGCCGGTTATTTAAGCCTTTGGTGTGTATTTTGGTTATTTAAATTAATTACGGGTAAAGAAGGTATGGGCTATGGCGACTTTAAGTTACTCGCCGCCATTGGCGCGCTTCTGGGCTGGCAACTACTACCCTTGGTTATCATTTTATCTGCCTTTGTGGGCGCAGTGACCGGCTTAAGCATGATAGTTTTCAATGGGCAGAGCAAACATCAAGCCATTCCTTTTGGACCTTATTTATCTATTGCCGCCTTTATTGCTCTAATCTGGGGAGAAAAAATTAACAGCTCTTATCTACAGTTTGTTGGTCTATAAAGCCGTATGTTAACTATTGGACTTACAGGGGGGATTGCTTGCGGTAAGTCGACAGTTACGCAGTTATTCGAAAAACTAGGCGTACCAGTCATTGATGCTGATGACATTGCACACAACCTTGTTCGTCCACAACAACCAGCATTGGCGTTGTTAAAAAAAAGATTTGGTAGCCAAATTATCGCTGCCAATGGTTCGTTAAATAGGGCTGCCTTACGCGAACTGGTTTTTAATTCGCCCAGCGATAAAGAAGCACTTGAAGCTATTTTGCACCCACTTATATACCAAACGATGCAACAACAATTAAGTCAGTGCAATTCACCCTACGTGATCCTTAGTATTCCTTTATTGCTTGAAGGCAAACACCCCTTACAAATTGATCGGATTTTGCTTATTGACTGCCCAGAGGCTATTCAAATTAAACGTGTCAAAAGTCGGAATGGCTTTAGTGAAAAAATGATTAAGGCTATTATAAAATCCCAATGTTCACGAAACGAACGAATACACCATGCGGATGATGTTATCAATAACACCAGCACGTTAAAAAAATTAACGTCTGAGGTAAATAAACTGCATGAATTTTACTTAAAAATCAGTACTAGTAAAAACCCTTAACATCCTGCAAAATAGTCTGATTAACTTAATAACTTCAACGTTTTGAACGAGCAAATAACCTACGAATTACCTCTCAGTGAACGTATCCGTATTTTTTTACGGTTACAAAACCTGTTCGATCAAATGCAATATTTTGCTCTACACGACAACGAGCATCAAAACAGGGCTGAATTAAATTGTTTATTGGATATTCTCACCATTACAAGCCGAAACGATTTAAAAAATGAAATCATCAAAGAAGTTGAGCGGCACACAAAAAGCTTAGTTATCTTTTCTAAAAACCCTCACGTTGATAGTACAAAACTTAAGAAAAGCATTGAGCAATTGAACGACTTAAACCTGAGCTTAATGTCATCCAATATCCGTACCGAAAATAAGCTTAACCAAGTTGAATTATTAAAAAGCCTTGCTCAACGCAGTAGTATTCCCGGCGGTAGTTGTGATTTTGATTTACCTATTTTTCACTTTTGGTTACATAGGCCTTTGGCTGAGCGGCGTAAAGAAATACAACGATGGACTGACAACTTAACGCCTCTACATCAAGCAATAACTTTGTTGCTTCAGTTTATTCGCTCTAGCGCAACCCCGATGACTAAAACAGCCCATTCAGGCTTTTACCAACAAAGCCTAGACCCCAATCACTGTGCGCAACTATTACGAGTGTCCTATGATCGGCAAGCACATTATTACGCGGAAATAAGCGGCGGCAAGCATCGATTTACTGTACGATTTATGCAGCCTAACGAAACCGAAAGAGCCACTCAGGTAAATGAAGATATCTCATTCACCTTACATGTCTGCCAACTATAAGCCCATGCCTATTCAAGTTTTATGCCCTAATTGCCAGCAAACCGTTTTATGGGCCAAAGAATCTGTATTCAAGCCCTTTTGTAGCGAACGTTGCAAAATGATCGATCTAGGCGATTGGGCGTCAGAAAAACACGCGATTGCAGGCGAAGATGTTCAATATGTAGACCAAGAAGACTATCTCGAGCATTAAGCTGTTTTTTTGACGAAACCTCTAATACCTGAAATACCCTGAGCCTTGTGCTGTATTGCTATTTTTTGATCTGCCGCACCAAGACCCCCTAGGGCAAACACCGGTAAAAACACTGAACCTACTAACCTTTTGAAGGTCTCCCAACCTATAGGCGGGCAGTTAGGGTGGGTTTTAGTCTGTAAAACAGGGGATAAGACGACAAACAACACACCTATTCTTTGCGCCTGATCCAGTTCTTTTTTATTATGGCACGACGCTGCAACTAGCATGTCAACTGGCAAGGTTTCTTTAATCGCAAACAACTCATTTGCGCTCAGGTGTACTGCAGGTGCTTTCAGCACCCTAGCCAAATCCATGCGAGTATTTAAAAACAACCGCACGTTCGCTGTCGTGCAACGCGCAAGCGCACGCTTTGCAAGTATCATGAACGCCTCATCAGTCAACGATTTTGCACGCCACTGAATCATCGTATAACCCGCTGCTATCAAGGCATCTAATTGGGCTAACATGCAGTTAGCATCACCCAAACTATCGTCAACGATAGGGTAAAAAAAGTCCAAACCCAATGTGTCAACAATCTGTCTATTGGCTGCTGGAAAATCAAAATTGGCCAATTCTGAAACACCAACCCATTGGACTTTCTGTTGCTCCATCCCTGTTGCCTGCCCTTGATATTTCTCAACCAAAAAAACATTCAAGAGCACCGATACATCATCGTAATCGTGTTTAATCTTTAGTAGCGGCTTCGCCGAATGAATCACGATGCCTAGCTCTTCCGTAAGCTCTCTTTGCAAACCTTGGAAGGGCGTTTCGTCCAGCTCGATCTTTCCTCCTGGAAACTCCCACAAGCCGCCTCGCTGTTGGTGCTGTAGACGATGGCTGATAAGGATTTCACCCCGTTCATTTTTGATAACACCCACCGCTACATTTAATGTATTCATCGGTGCTTATTGCGTAACTTATCCCTATGACCGGTATTCTGCATTGATCTTGACGTAGTCATACGACAAGTCACACGTCAACACAGTCGTACTAAAAACACCCTGTGCCAACTCAATCCTAACGGTAATTTCGTCCTGCTGCATAACATGTTGACCTTGTGCTTCCGTATAATCAGCCGCGCGCATACCTGCTTTTACGATGCAGACATCAGCCAGATAAATCGACACCTGATCAACATTAAGCTGCTGTGCCTTAGCCCTACCAATGGCCGCTAAAATCCTACCCCAATTGGGGTCAGACGCAAAAAAAGCCGTTTTAACCAGTGGTGAATGGGCAACCGTGTAAGCCACTTTTTCGGCGTCTTCGGCACTTGCTGCGCCGTTAATCTCCACCTTAATTAACTTAGTAGCGCCTTCCCCGTCACGCACGATGGCTTCAGCCAAAAACTGGCACAGTTCAGATAGCACATTTAAAAATTCGGCGTATCGTGAGTCACCCTCGGATTCAATCTCTGGTGTATCAACCACGCCAGTGGCCATCAATATTAGCGCATCATTGGTTGACGTATCGCCGTCGACTGTAATTCTGTTAAACGATACATTAACAGCCTTATTCAGCATCGATTGAAGCACGGGTTGACTGATTGGCATATCGGTTGCCACATAACTGAGCATCGTCGCCATATCTGGCCGAATCATCCCCGAGCCTTTTGCGATACCTGTCAGCGTTATTGTCGCTCCATCCAGCTCCAGCGACCGACTACAGCCTTTTACTCGGGTATCGGTCGTCATGATCCCCGTTGCCGCTTTTGGCCAATGTTCTGTATCAAGGTCATCTACCGCAGCCTGTAAGGCGCTAATCACTTTATTAACCGGCAAAGGCTCACCAATCACCCCGGTTGAAAAGGGCAGTATATTAGCTGTCTTAGAATTAACCCGCTCGGCAAGAGCTTCACAACACTGTTGAGCAGCTAATAAGCCTTGCGTACCTAACCCCGCATTAGCGTTGCCCGAATTAATCAACAAATAGTTAGGCCTTGCATCAGCCAGGTGTTGTCTCGCTAAAGTAACCGGTGCTGCACAAAACTTATTTTTAGTGAACACTGCCGCCACACGCGTCGTATCGGCCAATTCAAATAGCACAATGTCATCACGTACGTTCTGTCTAATGCCGGCAGAGGCCGTTCCAATGCGTATACCAGGAATAGCGCTTAAATTTAATTCCGCTGACTTACCTACTGCCATTAACAGCTCCCCGCTTTTTTATAACTTGCCGTGACATTGTTTAAACTTCTTACCTGAACCACAAGGACAGGGGTCATTGCGACCAACTTTCTTGTCGGAACGCTTAAACGGTTGGTCTCTTTCCTCTGCTGATGCACTACCTAGGGCGTTGCTATCTGCATGCTTAAATTCCATCTCTTGCTGGGTGCGACGCTGTTCATCCATCGCTTTAACATCCTCTTCAGCACGAACTTGTACTTTACTAACGAGCATAACTACTTCACGTTTAAGGGCATCCAGCATGTCGGTAAACATTTCAAAGGCTTCACGTTTATATTCTTGCTTGGGGTCTTTTTGCGCATAACCGCGCAAATGAATGCCTTGCCTTAGGTGGTCCATAGCGGCGAGGTGATCGCGCCATGAGCTATCCAAGGTTTGTAGCATCACGGATTTTTCAAAGTGACGTAAAACTTTAGCACCCGCTAAGATTTCTTTTTTAGCGTAATCGTCGTTAATTTTTTCCGCAATCAATGCGCGTAGATTTTCCTCGTGCAAACTATCGTCTTGCGCCAATAACTCTTTGATTGGAAGCTTGCAGGCAAATTCTTGTTCTAATGCATGTTGCAAACCATCAACATCCCATTGATCATCCATAGATTGAGGCAATATGAACTGGTTTATTAATTGCGCCAGTACATCTTCACGGATCGAAACAATGGTCTCGGTGATCTGTTCCGCTTCCATGATCTCATTGCGTTGCTCGTAGATTACTTTACGTTGATCATTCGCTACGTCATCGTATTGCAGAAGCTGTTTACGAATATCAAAGTTATGCCCTTCTACTTTACGCTGAGCGTTTTCGATCGCTTTGCTCACCCAAGGGTGCTCGATCGATTCACCTTTTTCTAAGCCGAGCTTTTGCATTAAGCCCGAGACACGTTCCGATGCAAAAATTCGCATTAAACTATCTTCTAAGGACAGATAAAAACGGCTAGCGCCGGGGTCACCTTGACGCCCAGAACGCCCTCGAAGCTGATTATCAATCCGTCTAGACTCATGCCGCTCAGTACCGATGACACGAAGCCCCCCCGCATCTAGAACGGCTTGGTGCTGCTTTTTCCATTGCTCTGTAGACTGCATATCCTCCGTTTTACCACCGAGCACAATATCAGTCCCCCTACCGGCCATATTGGTAGCAATGGTTACTGCGCCTAGCGCGCCAGCATTTGCGATAATTTGCGCTTCCCTTTCGTGCTGTTTCGCATTCAGCACCTCATGTGGAACCTTGATTTTATCCAAACTGGTTGATAAAAATTCTGATACTTCAATCGACGTCGTGCCAACCAACACCGGTTGCTTACGTTTATAACAATCTTCAATATCGGCAATCACCGCTTCGTATTTTTCTTTTGCGGTCAAATACACTAAATCCCCATCGTCGATACGGGACATATCACGGTGGGTTGGAATAACGATTACTTCCAAACCATAAATTTGTTGAAACTCAAACGCCTCAGTATCAGCGGTACCCGTCATGCCCGATAGCTTTTCGTACATTCTGAAATAGTTCTGAAACGTAATCGATGCCATCGTTTGGTTTTCATTTTGAATGGCGACGTTTTCTTTTGCTTCGATCGCTTGGTGCAAGCCCTCACCCCAACGTCGCCCCGGCATAGTCCGCCCAGTAAATTCGTCAACGATAACTACTTGTGAATTTTGAATAATGTAATCAACGTCTTTTTGGTATAAGGCATTAGCTCGTAACGCCGCATACACATGGTGCATTAAACCAATATTTGACGCGTCATATAGGCTTTCGTTGTCACTTAACAGGCCACTTTTGACCAGCAATTTCTCAATATTTTCATGGCCTAGTTCGGTTAAATAAACTTGTTTTGATTTTTCATCAATCGTGTAATCGCCTTCACCCGTTTCCTGTTCTGGCGTTAGGTCTTTTACTAATATATTAAGCTTTAAGTACAATTCACTTTTATCATCCGTAGGACCTGAAATGATTAACGGGGTCCTCGCTTCATCGATTAATATTGAGTCGACTTCATCAATGATTGCGTAATTCAAGCCACGTTGAACCTTATCTTCAACGCTAAAAGCCATATTGTCGCGCAGATAATCAAAACCGAATTCATTATTGGTGCCGTAAGTAATATCAGCAGCGTAAGCCTCACGGCGCTGCGCAGGGCTCATTGAATTAGTTATAACGCCGGTCGTCAGACCCAAAAATCCAAATAATTTCCCCATCCAGCCAGCGTCTCGCTCGGCCAAATAATCATTAACAGTGACTAAGTGAACACCCTTCCCCGGTAAGGCATTAAGATAGGCAGATAAGGTAGCGACTAATGTTTTACCTTCGCCGGTTTTCATTTCTGCAATTTTGCCGTCATTGAGCACCATGCCGCCAATCAACTGAACGTCAAAATGGCGCATGGATAAAGCACGAACTCCAGCCTCCCTAACGACAGCAAAAGCTTCTGGAATCAAGGATTCTAACGTTTCACCTGCATCAAGCCGCTGCCTGAATTCTGCTGTTTTGGCCTGCAAATCAACATCACTAAGCGCCTTAATAGCCGCTTCATGTGCATTGATTTTGTTTACGGTTTTTTGTTTAGCTTTGACTAGCCGGTCATTGCGACTACCAAATACTTTTTTTACGATAGATGAAATCATTTTGGAAAGGTTTTAATATAAAACGAAGGCCGAATGATACCGTAAATTACATGAAAACTGGTATTTGAACGCGTTATTTTATGAATTATCGTGCGCTGTAGAGATATTGACGTGGGTTGACTTTTTTACCCTGTAATAACACTTCAAAATGGACATGCGGACCAGTAGACCGGCCTGTTGAACCCATATTGGCAATCACATCACTTTGCTTAACAACGTCACCCACTTTGACTAAGATCTTTTTGTTATGCCCATAACGCGTGACATAACCCGAGCCGTGGTCAATTTCAATCAAATTGCCATAGCCATTTTTATCCCCTGCCCAGGTGACTAAACCAGACGCTGCTGCCAATACCTTGGTACCACTTTTCCCTGCAATATCAACACCGTGATGAAATGCTTTTTTTCCACTAAAAGGATCTACCCGATAACCATAATGAGACGATAACCAACCTTTCTCTACCGGTAAGCCTGCCGGCCTGATTTCTTTCGATAAGCGTTTATTGGCTGAAAAATAATCCAGTAGTTCCAATTGTTTTTCACGTTTTGAAAACGTCTTATCCAATGCTTGAATTTCTTCTAATAATTGCATTTCGGTAAAACTGTCACTGGGTCGAGTTAACTCAACACCACCGACAGCCACTGGTTGACCAAAGTCAAACTCTAACGAGTTTAATTTGGCTTTTTTTGCTAAGTGTTCACCAACGGCATTTAAGCGTGTTAATTGTGCTTGCATTTGACCTACCCGTAAGGCCATGCTATCTAGGGTATTGTGTGTTTTTTCGCGTAACCTATCTAATTCAGCCCGCTGCGCTTTAAGCTCTGCCATTGCATAGCTGGAGGGGTCAACAACAGGGACTTGATCATTAACGTAAACGAAATAACCAGTCACTAACAATATAAAAAAACTAGCTGCAACCATTACTGGTATGCCTGGGCGCAATGTAAGGCTCAGTGTTTTCTTTTGACCCTTAGTTAACAGTATAATTTGCATAATTACTCTAAACTCTTAACGTCGATTAATTTAATCTATGCTTAAAAAACTCTCTAATCACAGTCATTCAAGCTCAGACGCCCTATTACATATCCAGCAGCGTCTTAACCTACACAAACAAACACTCAATGCAGTTAAAGCCAATTTAGATGACCAACTGGCTACACACTGCGTTCACATAATTGTAAACAACGAGACCGCCATTTTATTTACTGACTCATCCATATGGGCCTCAAAGTTGCTGTATATGCGAACCCCTATTTTACAAACATTATCTGATTATACGGGCGGTCGTATCAGCTCGTTAAAGGTCAAAGTTCTTACTTACAACCCCGCTGAGCATAAAAAAACACCGCAAAACCCATCCATTAAGACCCTTAACGCCTTATCAAGCGCAAACACGTCTTCAAGCGACAAGCTTAGTACATCTATGAGAAAACTCATCCATATACTAAAAAGAAACCGATTACTTGATTAAACTGAGGCAGGGAGAGGTTCCATATAAGATATCGGAAAATCATCACTTTCTTCAAAAGTAACCTCTTCCCAAGCGTCTTTTTGCGCCAACAATTCCCTTAATAATTTATTATTGAGTTCATGTCCCGATTTAAACCCTTGAAACTCGCCAATAAGGCTATGGCCTAATAAGTACAAATCACCAATAGCGTCGAGTATCTTGTGTTTTACAAATTCATCTTCATATCGCAAACCGTCTTCGTTCAGTACCCTAAAATCATCCACTACGATCGCATTATCCATGCTGCCGCCAAGGGCTAAGTTACGCTGTCGAAGCATTTCAATATCTTTCATAAAGCCAAAAGTTCGTGCACGACTAATTTCCTTAACAAATGAAGTCGATGAAAAGTCAATGGTCGCTTGTTGAATGCGTGACTTGAAAACTGGGTGCTCAAATTCGATACTGAACCCTACCTTAAAGCCTTCAAACGGCACAAAGCTGGCCCATTTATCATCAATTTCAACTCGAACTTCTTTTTTAATTCGAATATACCGTTTAGCGGCATTTTGCTCTTCAATACCGGCTGATTGCAGTAGGAAAACGAAAGGGCCCGCACTACCGTCCATAATAGGCACTTCAGCCGCACTCAAATCTATATATATATTGTCGATGCCTAGCCCAGCAATCGCTGATAACAAGTGCTCAACGGTAGAGACTCGAACACCGTCTTGAATTAATGTCGTAGAGAGCTGAGTATCACCCACATTTTCAGCCTTAGCTGGTATTACAACAGGCTCATCAAAGTCAATGCGCCTGAACACAATACCTACGTTAACTCCAGCGGGTCTAAGTGTTAAATAGACCTTTTCTCCACTGTGCAAGCCAACACCAGTGGCACGAATCACGTTTTTCAGCGTCCGTTGTTTAATCATTATAAAGACTCCAAGCAGGTATTTTGTTTTAGATCTTAATTATTGTTATTTTGCCATCGTAACACATCGTTACAATTTAACAAAAAACCAACCCTTTTCATTCACACCATTTAACTTACCCTTCTTGTCGTTATTGACTGTTAAACCGCCTTGCATTAATCAGCTTGTCGTCTTAAAAAAGCCGGTATATCAAGGTAAGCCGCGTCTACTGTACTGGTATCTGATCCCATTACCTTTTTTTCATCGGGTTGGTATTTTTTATCCCTCATGATAGTTGGAATATCAAAATCTTCTTCAGAAAAGTCTGCTGCTTTCACATCACCCCTGCTCACTTTTACTATTGGCGTGGGCGCAGCGACCGATGCTTTTTGCCCTAAACCAGTTGCCACAACGGTTACGCGCATTTCATCTGCTAGCTCTGGATCAATAACCGTACCAACCACAACATTCGCATCATCAGACGCAAATTCCCGTATTGCCTGACCGACTTCTTCAAATTCACCAATGGTCATATCTAGACCGGCTGTAATATTAACCAAAATCCCTCTAGCACCTTGTACGTTAATATCTTCTAACAAAGGACTATGGATAGCGGCTTCTGCAGCTTCTCTGGCTCTACATTCGCCTTTAGCGCTGCCTGTTCCCATCATCGCATCACCCATTTCAGACATCACCGTTCTTACGTCAGCAAAATCGACGTTGATCAGTCCTGGTCTAGTTATTAATTCTGCTATACCTTGCACTGCACCTAACAAGACATCATTAGCCGCTTTAAAGGCATTTAATAAGCTCATTTCTTTGCCCAAAACGTGCAATAACTTTTCATTTGGTATGGTTATCAGTGAGTCCACGTGAAGCGCTAATTCTTCAATCCCTTTTTCGGCGGTTAATTGACGTTTTTTCCCTTCAAAAGGAAAGGGTTTTGTCACAACAGCCACTGTCAATATCCCCATTTCTTTTGCTATTTCAGCCACAATGGGTGCCGCACCTGTACCGGTTCCACCACCCATTCCTGCGGTAATAAACACCATATCCGACCCTGCTAGAACTTCTTGAATTCGCTCACGGTCTTCAATCGCAGCCTGCCGACCCACTTCTGGGTTAGCGCCTGCACCTAAGCCTTTGGTGTGGTTATTACCTAATTGCATTACCGTTTTTACTGGCGAGTTCTTTAATGCTTGCGCATCTGTATTTGCACAAATAAACTCGACACCTTCAATCGAGCTATTGACCATATGATTGACGGCGTTTCCACCACCACCACCTACGCCGATGACTTTAATTATTGCGTTTTGTGTGTGTGCATCCATTAATTCAAACATGATATTTCCCCTTATATAATTTAACTAAACTCTATTACTAACAACCCTTAAACCTAAAAATTACCTTGAAACCAGCTCTTCATCTTTTCCCACATTGCTACAAAGCCTCCTTTCATTTCACCGCTATTAGCCACTCTATTTTGTTGTCCAAACAACAATAGGCCGACCCCTGTCGCGTAGATGGGGTTTCTTACCACATCACTCAATCCTGAAACGTATTGCGGGTTGCCTAAACGTACTGGCATATGGAAAACCTCTTCTGCCAATTCCACTAGGCCTTCAACTTTGGCACTTCCACCCGTTAGTACAACACCCGCTGCAACAATGTCTTCAAACCCACTGCGTCTTAGTTCGGCTTGCACTAACATCATCAGTTCTTCATAACGCGGCTCGACAATTTCCGCTAAATTTGATCGTGAAATCTTTCGTGTAGGTCGATCACCTATGCTTGGCACATCGATCATTTCATCTTCTTGAACCAACTGAGTTAAAGCGCAGGCATATTTCAATTTGATTTCATCTGCATGCTGTGTAGGCGTTCTTAGTGCCACTGCAATATCATTCGTGACTTGGTCACCCGCTATCGGTATGACCGCTGTATGGCGGATAAATCCGTCACAAAACACGGCAATATCTGTTGTCCCACCACCGATATCAACCAAACAAACACCCAGTTCTTTTTCGTCGTCAGTTAACACCGAACTACTGGACGCTAATTGTTCCAAAATAATGTCATCTACTTCTAAACCACAGCGTCGCACACATTTAATAATATTCTGTGCTGCACTAACCGCACCAGTCACGATATGCACCTTGGCTTCCAATCGAATACCGGCCATGCCTACCGGTTCTTTGATACCTTCTTGGCCGTCGATAATGAATTCTTGCGGCATAATGTGTAAGATTTTTTGATCCGACGGAATCGCTACCGCTCTAGCTGAGTCGATAACCCGCTCAATATCTGACGCTACTACTTCGTTATCTCGTATAGCGACCACACCATTAGAGTTCAAGCTACTAATATGGCTACCTGCTATTCCTACGTACACCGAATTAATTTGGCAACCTGCCATTAACTCTGCTTCCTCAATGGCGCGCTGTATGGAATGCACTGTCGACTCAAGATTGACGACCACACCCTTTTTCAGCCCTCGAGACCTATTTGAACCAATACCAATAACGTCAATTGTGCCATCAGGGGTTATTTCACCCACGATCGCCGCAACTTTTGACGTACCAATATCCAAACCAACAATTAAATTTTTATCGTTATTTTTTTTCATATCCGTTAGCCTTTTACTGGCTGATGTTGCTTAGTTGAATTGAATGCTGGTTGTATGCTTGTGCCAGTTAACCCCGTTGTTTTTTTCCACGCTATTGCTACGCCATTTGGGTAGCGCATATCGATTTCATGTGCCCGTTCTAATAATTGTTCATCTAACGCTGCTAATACCCTAATAGACTTACTCACCGACTTTTCTGGTGATAGCTGCGCCGCTTTAAAACTCAACCCATTATTCAATTCCAACTCCCAGCTACCATGGTCTGTTAAATTAAGCCGGTGTATCGTCAAGTCTAAATCAGCGATTGAATCATTGGTTTTGTTCATCACCGACAGCACTTGTCCACTCTCGCTATCTTTTCCTGATAATTGCGGTAGTTCATTTAATGCTTGCGTTAGTTCAACTCTAAATGGCTCAGCCTTATTGTTTAATAAATACGTTTTATTCCACACCGCGATAGGACGTTGCTCCTGAATCGAAATCGCAATGGTATCCGGCCAAACCCGTCTGATACTGGCATACCGCACCCATTCAAGCGCGGTCAATTGCTTGATTATCGCGGCCTTATCAATTGCAAAATATCCCGTTTTCACCAACGTCGCCACAGCTTTTACTACGGACTCTTGGTCAATGTGTTTTAAGTCCCCCTCAATACGTACTGTTTTAATCGGCATTGTGCTCGGCTTTGCCATCCATTGTTCTGTTTGCCAGCCAAGTAAGCCGAGCAATAACAACGCACAAAGGATTTTTACCGAAACTAGCCACTGCAAAGGCGCCTTATCCATAATGCACCTCACCCGTGGTCAAACTAGTTTCCAAAATACGCCAAACCAATAATTCAAAACTGATGCCTGCGTGTTTCGCTGCCATTGGCACCAAACTGTGATCAGTCATCCCTGGGACCGTATTGATTTCTAGAAATTGCGCTTGATTAGTCCCATCGATCATCACATCGACCCGTCCCCAACCGCTGCCGCCAAGTACATTAAAGGCTTTTACCGACAGCGCCTTTAAGCTTTCTTCTTGCTCTTGCGTCAAACCACAAGGACAGTGATACTGTGTAGTATTAGCCTGATACTTTGCTTCGTAGTCATAGAAATCATTAGGTGTTTGTAGGCGAATAACGGGCAACGCATCCGAGCCTAAAATAGCCACGGTGTACTCTTGACCCTGTACCCACTGCTCGACCATAACATCGCAGGCAAAGCCTGCCGCTTTCTTATACGCCTCAGACAGTTCTGCAGGACTGTTTGCTTTCATCATCCCTAGGCTTGAGCCTTCCAATGCGGGCTTAACCATCAGCGGAAATCCCAACTTATCGGCACATAACGCAAGATCGGCAGTTGAGTTTAACTGCATCCAAGCAGGGGTCGAAACACCCGCCCCCGTCCAACACAACTTACTCCTTAATTTATCCATGCCTAATGCCGAGCCCAACACCCCGCTGCCGGTATAAGCTAAGCCGCTGAGTTCAAGCGCACCTTGTAGCTGACCATCTTCACCACCACGTCCATGTACCGCATTAAACACACGTTCAATACCCATCTCGGCCAACTCATCCAAGCCACGTTTTGCCGTATCAAATTCAACCGCGTCCACGCCTTGTTTTTGCAAAGCGGCTAACACCGCCATGCCGCTGAGCAAGGAAATTTCTCTTTCCGCTGCACGACCGCCCATTGCGACAGCAACTTTTCCAAACTGTTTAGGGTCTAGGGCTTTTTTCATCTTGATAGCGCCTCCCCAATAATTCGCACTTCTGTTTCCAATTCAACACCGTGTTTTTCTTCTACCTGCTGCTTTACGTAGGCAATTAATCGCTCTATATCACTCGCCGTTGCCTGCCCTGTATTTAGAATAAAGTTTGCGTGTTTTTCTGATACTTGAGCGCCGCCTATCTGCTGCCCTTTCAACCCGGCCGTTTCGATAAGACGCGCGGCGTGATCATTGAGCGGGTTTTTAAACACCGAACCACCGCTTGGTACATTAGTGGGTTGCGTTTGCGCTCTTTTCGCCAATAATTGACGAATTTTTTCACGACTTTCGGTGTTATCACCCGCTGGTACATTCAAATAACAGGCGACGAACCATTCATCCTGCTTAACTGAGACAGAGCGGTACGCCACATCAAACTCATTGGCTTGGCGTTCGATCAATTCACCATGGCGGTTCACTACAACAACACGTGAGACTAAGCGCCAGGTTTCACCACCGAAGGCACCTGCATTCATTGCCAATGCACCACCCATGGTACCGGGGATGCCTGCTAAAAATTCTGCACCGGACAAGCCTTTTTCAGCGGCCAGTTTTGCCACATGTGCACAAGGCACGCCTGCTTCAACATACAGCTCGCTGCTTTGTGTTTGTTGCATCTGTTTTAAACACCCACGCGTATAAATCACCGATCCGCGCACACCACCTTCTCGAATTAGTACGTTACTGCCTAAACCCAGCCATAAAATCGGTTCTGATGCTTCTATCGACGCGAGGTAATGCTGTAGATCCTTGATCCCATGAGGCTTATATAAACGATCAGCCACGCCACCTACTCGCCATGAGGTATAACGCGCCAACGGCTCGTTTTGCATCAAGGTTCCTTCGAGTTGATTAGGTGTCGTCATCGTTTGCATCATTCCTATGTATTCGCCTGGTCTGCGTCAATTAACTCCGTCAATTGCTGTTTTAATTTGGCTGAAGCCGCTCCAATATCGCCTGCACCACAGGTGATAACGATATCGCCAGCCAGCAACACCTCTTTTAAACCCCCCGGCAATTGCTTGATTTCTTTGACGAATATGGGCATTAACTTACCCCGTTGTCGTATCGCCTGGCTCAAAGCTGGGCCATCTGAACCCACGATAGCTTGCTCACCTGCTGCATAAACATCCAATAAGACAAGCACATCAACTTCGTTTAACACCTCAACAAAATCTTCAAATAAATCACGCGTCCGTGAATAACGATGGGGTTGAAAGGCCAACACTAGGCGTTTATCTGGCCAGCCTTCGCGTATGGCATTAATGGTCGCTAATACCTCTCTAGGGTGATGACCATAATCATCCACCAGTAATGCTGTGCCTCCTGGAACGGTTATTTCGCCGTTAATTTGAAAACGGCGGCCCACGCCTTTAAACTGAGTTAAAGCCTCAGCTATCGACTCATCAGTCACACCTAATTCGCTTGCAACTGCAATTGCTGCCAATGCGTTTAACACGTTATGTCGACCCGGCATATTTAGCGTAACAGGGATATCGTTCTTATTGTTCAAGCGCCTTAATTTGAAGTGTGTACGAGACCCTTGTTGCTGAATGTCTATCGCTTGAAAATCTGCTTCATTCTCTATGCCATAACTCAATATAGGCTTACCGATTAATGGTGCCATTTCTCGTATATGTTCATCATCGGTGCACAGTACGGCCAAGCCATAAAACGGTAATTGATGTAAAAATGACTTGAATGCCTCTTTCACCTGTTGAAAGTCACCACCGTAGGTACTCATATGGTCTTCGTCGATATTTGTTACCACCGCTATCATTGGTTGCAAGTGAAGAAAGGACGCATCACTTTCGTCCGCTTCAGCCACTAAATAATGACTTTCGCCCAGTTTAGCGTTCGTCCCAGCACTGTTTAACAAACCGCCAATAACAAATGTGGGGTCCAAACCACCCTCGGTCATTAGTACTGATAACAAGCTGGTGGTTGTCGTTTTCCCATGTGTTCCCGCTACCGCAATACCAAACCTAAAGCGCATCAGCTCTGCCAACATTTCTGCTCTTCGGATCACCGGTATCCTATGACTAATAGCCTCTACTACTTCAACGTTATCTTTGGATACCGCTGTAGACGTCACGACCACATCGCAACCACTGATATTTTGTGCGTGATGCCCGATATAAATCGTCGCCCCTTTTGACTTTAGGTGTTGTGTGGCTTTACCGTCTTTAATATCAGAACCTGACACCTGATAGCCTAAATTTATCAACACTTCGGCAATACCACTCATGCCTGCCCCACCGATACCAATAAAGTGAATGTTTTTTAATTTTCCAAACCCTAAATGGGCTGAATAATGTTTATGTGAATCCGGCATCATATCGCCACCTGCAAACAATGATTGGCGACCAACTCGGTCGCGTCTGGCTTTGCCATTAGCCGTGCTTTCGCGCCCATATCACGCAGTCTTTGGGGTTCGGAAAAAAGCTCTAATAACAAGCTTTTTAACACCTCAGGGGTAAACGCTGCTTGCCGAACCAACACAGCAGCACCCGACTCAGAAAGGTATTCTGCATTCTTGGTTTGATGGTCATCAATCGCGTGTGGTAAAGGCACTAAGATTGACGCCAAACCCATCACGCTTAACTCTGAAATTGTCATTGCTCCGGCTCGACAAATGACCACATCAGCCCATTCATATACGCGTTTCATATCGTTAATAAACGGGGATATCTCAGCCTTAACACCCGCTTCTTGATACGCCAATTTTGCTGCATCTAGGGTTGATTGACCCGCCTGATGAATTACCGTTAATGCCATTTCATTTTGCAAAGCTTTTAATGCGTTGGGTACCACCTGATTCAATACTGACGCCCCTAAACTTCCACCGAGCACTAAAATATGTCGCCCCTGTTCCCGTACAACTTGCTCAAGCGCTAACAAGTCATGGCGTACCGGGTTACCGGTATAAATAGCATGTACTGCCGAATTAAAGCTGTTCGGAAAGGCCTCTAACACTCTAACGGCTAGTCGTTTTAACAAACGATTAGTCGTTCCCGGCACCCTATTTTGCTCGTGTATTAACAAAGGCTTACCGTGTACCCAAGCCATCAAACCACCCGGACCCGATGCAAATCCGCCAAACCCTAACACCACATTCGGTTGCCGCAAGCGAATAACTTTAGACGCTTGCCAGCATGACTTAAGCAACATAAATGGTGCGACGAGCAAGGGCTTAATACCCTTTCCACGTAAACCCGACACAGTTAACCAATCAATAGTAAATCCAGCTTCCGGCACCAAACGCGCCTCAATGCCATTTTGTGTACCCAACCAGCTAACTGCATGACCCTTGTCTTGTAAAAATTGCGCCACAGCGAGGGCTGGAAAAACATGCCCGCCCGTGCCGCCCGCCATAATCATTATGCGTATTGCCATGGCGAGCTTCCTTTTAATTGATCTTCTAAATCGAGCTGTGTTTCTTGGTGAATGCGGCACAACAGGCCTATCACTACGCACATGGTAATCATGCTACTGCCACCATAGCTCATCAAGGGCAGAGTAAGCCCCTTGGTTGGCAAAGCACCCATATTCACCGCGATGTTAACGAATGATTGCAGGCCTATCCACACCCCTAAACCATAGGCTAATAACGAATAAAACCTTAAATTTAATCTTTCAGCTGCTTTACCCATTTGAAAGGCGCGCCACACCAATAAACCAAACAATAAGATCACCGTTGTTGAGCCGATTAAGCCCAACTCCTCACCTAATACGGCAAAGATAAAATCAGTATGTGCTTCTGGTAAATAAAATAGTTTTTGAATACTGCTGCCCAACCCTACACCAAGCCACTCCCCTCGACCCATTGCGATAAGCGACTGGACTAATTGAAAACCCGACCCTAAATGATCCGCCCAGGGATCCATAAACGCCGTGACACGTTCCATTCTATAAGCTGATGAAGCAATGGCAATAACGCCGACAATTACCGCCATCAATACCAATATAATAAACTCAATCAGCCGCGCCCCCCCTAAAAACATCATGCAAACGACGGTAAAAGCAATCACAAAAGTTGCACCGAAATCTGGCTCGGCTAACAATAAACCAAACACTAGCCCTAAGGGCACTAAGGGTCGAACAACGCCTTTGATTGAAGCTCGCACCACCTCTACGTGTCGAGTCAAAAAGCCCGCCATGTAGACCACGCTCACTAATTTTACGATTTCTGACACCTGAAGGCGTGCGATACCTAAATTAACCCAGCGATAACTGCCATTCACCTTAACGCCAATACCCGGTATAAAAACCAGCACCAATAAACCAATCGCGATTAAAATTAAGCTGGGCCCGCTGTGCTCCCACACTTTTAACGGTGTACAAGCTACCAATAAGGCTAACAACACGCCCACCACTATATGCCCAGCTTGACGAAATGGATAATGCCAAATATTTTCATAAACCCGTTCACCTAAATGCAGCGACGTCGATACCACCATCACGTAACCTAAGGCTAACAAGCTAAATGCCGCGAACAACAACCAGCCGTCAAGATAATATCGACCACGCCTAGCCAATAGTTGGGATTCATCTCGATGAGGCATTGTCACACTCATGATTTCAGCCCCCTTACTGCTGTGATAAAGCGTTCGCCGCGTTGCTGATAATTTGTAAATTGATCCAACGAGGCACACGCGGGCGACAGCAACACTGTATCGCCTGGCTGTGCATCGTTTGCTGCTGCACTAACGGCTAATTCAATATTGTCAACGCTTTCTATAAGGCTTGAGCTGGCCACTTCATGCGCAAACCGTTTAGCATCTTTACCGATCAAAATAAGTCGTTTAACGCGCTCATTAATCGCAGTTTTCAATACGCTAAAATCAGCGCCCTTACCGTCGCCACCAGCGATTAATATAATGGGCGCTGGCAAACCGTTTATCGCCGCCAAACAAGCGCCTGGGTTAGTTGCTTTAGAGTCATTTATCCACGTTACACCGGCTATTGAGGCCACCCATTGCGTTCTATGCGGCAAGCCGATAAATGTTTCAAGTGCTGCTATTTGTGCTGCCCGTGGAATAGATAGGGCATCAGCCATCGCCATAGCGGCTAAAGCATTTTGCACATTATGCGTGCCTTTTATTTTTAACGCTGAACGTGCCATTATTCGGACGCTACCACGTGCCAAATACGTCTGATCATGGTCAGTGATCAGACCATATGATTGATTTATCGGTTTATCTAAACCAAAACTAATACGCTGCCTTTCTTGTGGTAGCTTCATTGCACTCACGAGCTCATCCTGACCGTTTAATACGGCAATACCTTTACCACAAAAAATTTGCTCTTTTGCTAGGATATAACTGGCTAGGTCTGGGTAGCGGTCCATATGATCATCGCTGATATTAAGCACCGTGACTACATCCGCTTGTAACTGCGAGGTCCGCTCAAGCTGAAAGCTTGATAACTCGAGCACATATAAATCTGCCGTACGCTCGGTGAACAACTCCAACGCAGGGGTTCCTAAATTGCCACCCACGCGTACATCCCAATCCGCTTTTAAGGCCATTTCACCCAGCAAAGTCGTTACGGTACTTTTACCATTTGAGCCGGTAATGCACGCGATAGGCGCATCAGCGCACACTGCAAACAAGTCAATATCGCCAAGCACTGGAATACCACGTTCAACCGCCCGTTGAATTTCTGTTTCTTGCAGGCTCACCCCTGGGCTCACGATTAAATGGGTCGCAGCGTCAAAGGCCGCGGCATTAAAACCACCAATAAACACGCCGACATCAGGGTATGTCGTTTCAATCAATTCTAATCCTGGCGGCTTATCACGGCTATCAACCACCGCCGTACCAATATCATATTGCTGTAAAAAGCGCACCACTGATACCCCGGTCACACCGAGGCCAACCACCAATACACGCACGCCGACCTGATCTAAGCCTAATTGGCTTAAACCTCGACCTTGATTGATGGGCTCGTTATGCATTCGCGTTTCCACTACCTAATTTTTAAACTGGATAAACCGATCAGCACCAAAATAACGGTGATGATCCAAAAACGTACAATGATTCTGGGTTCTGGCCAGCCTTTTAATTCAAAGTGGTGGTGTATCGGTGCCATTCTAAATATGCGCTTGCCGGTTAATTTAAACGAAGCAACTTGCAAGATTACCGATACCGTCTCCATCACAAACACACCACCCATGATGACCAACACTAGCTCTTGACGAACAAGCACCGCTAAAATACCTAGTGCTGCACCCAGTGCCAAAGCGCCCACGTCCCCCATAAATACCATGGCTGGGTAGGCGTTAAACCATAAAAACCCCATCCCAGAGCCAACAATGGCGCCGCAAAAAACTACCAGCTCGCCGGTTCCTTTTAAACTAGGAATACCTAAATATTGCGCAAATTGAACATTGCCAGATAAGTAAGCAAAGATACCCAGAGCGCCTGCAACCAACACTGTGGGCATAATGGCTAAGCCATCCAAACCATCTGTTAAGTTGACCGCATTACTGGTACCTACAATGACAAAATAGGTTAATGGTACAAATAACCAACCCAGTTGCACGTTGACGTCTTTTAGAAATGGCAGATACAACGTCGTCTCTTGTGGCGACGTTGCGGTATAAAATAAAAACAAGGCCGCCGCTAATGCAATCACCGATTGACCTAAGTATTTTTTGCCCGCTGACAACCCTTTAGGATCTTGCAAGGCGACTTTCTTATAATCATCAATAAAGCCAATAACCCCCGTTAACAAGGTAACAAATAGCACAACCCACACGTATCGGTTATTGAGGTCTGCCCACAATAAGGTACTCAAACCCACAGCGACTAAAATCAAGGTCCCACCCATTGTTGGTGTACCCGCTTTTTTAAAGTGCGTATCAGGCCCATCTTGTCTGACCGCTTGGCCAATTTTATGAAAGGTCAGCCGTCGAATCATTGTCGGACCCACTAAAAAGGCTATAAATAACGCCGTTAAGGTAGCCAATATTGAACGCATCGTTAAATATTGGAATACCCTAAAGCCACTATTATATTGGCTTAGCCAATCTGCAAGCATCAACAACATGCTAAAGCCTCCTTTATTATTATTTTATCGACGATACTGTCTAAGCCCTGCGAGCGCGAGCCTTTAACCAGCACCACTACATCGGCCGTTAAGTCGTTTTGTAGCGCCTCAGCAAGGGCTTGTTTATTAGGGAAATGTTGCGCTTGACGACCTTCAGAATCAGCCAGCTGATTGAACTGCTCCACTGTACTTCGCATCATCTCGCCTACCGCGTACACACGACGTACCGCGCTGTTGGCGATACTGACGCCTAACTGACGGTGGATTTGTTGGCTTTCTTTACCCAATTCAGCAAAATCACCCAACACCAGCCAAGTTTCTTGCTTGAGCGTCGATAGACAGGCCATAGCTGCTTCAAATGATTTGGGGTTTGCGTTATAACAGTCATTAATAACGAGTTCTGCAACCAAGCCTTTAAGTGCTTGCATCCGTCCTTTAACCGCCCTTTGCTTAGCTAAGCCAGTAGCAATATCGTCCAACGACACGCCTAAACTCAGTGCAGCAGAGGCCGCAGCCAGGGCGTTAAGAATATTATGTTCACCAAGCAGGTTTAATTCGACCGTTACGCTTTGTTGCTGATAATGCATAACAAAACGCGTCTTAAATTGGCCGTCTAGCAAGCCACTTTCAAGGCTGTATTTTTCTGCCCATACATCCGCCTCGCTTGACCAACCAAAACTGATCACCCTTCGATCACCAGCCAAACCAAGCCATTGATCGAACCAAGGCTCTTCTTTATTAAGCACCACTGTACCGTTAGCACTTAAGCCTGTAATGATTTCTGCTTTTGCGCTGGCCACACCTTGTAAATCACCAAACCCTTCAAGGTGCGCCTCACCCACGTTGTTTAAAATACTGGTCGTTGGCTGAGCAATTGCACATAAATGCTGTATTTCACCTTTATGGCTCGCACCCATTTCAATAATAGCCACTTGATGTTTTTCATTTAATTTTAAAAGGGTTAGCGGAACACCAATATGGTTATTTAAATTACCGTCTGTTGCCAGCACCACCTTATGTTGCGCGATAATACTCGCCAACATTTCTTTGACACTGGTTTTGCCGTTGCTGCCGGTAATCGCCACAACGGGAATCGTTGTTTTATCACGTTCGGCCCTAGCCAAAACTGTCAACGCTTGCAGCGTATCGTTGACCTTAATGTGTGGCAGGTCATTACTTATATCGGCACTTACGATGGCCGCAGCAGCACCTTTTTCTTGCGCCTGATCAATAAAACGGTTAGCGTCAAAATTAGCCCCTTGCAGAGCTATGAACACATCACCTTTTTTAATCAATCTCGTGTCACTACTAATTGAATCAACCCACAAGCCGTTCCTTACTGTGCCTTGTAATTGACCACCAATCGTATCGGCTAACTGTTGCAAGTTTACAGCTCTCATTGCAAGCCTCCAGCGGCCAGCACAGCCCGACGTTTTAAGTTTTCTTGCGCTTGCTTAAAGTCGCTGAAATAGGTTTTTTCATCGCCAATCTGTTGATAAGCTTCGTGCCCCTTACCGGCGATCAATACAACGTCTTTGTTAGATGCCTCGATAATGGCTTTTGCGATGGCACGTTGGCGATCTAATTCAATATAAAGATGCGCTGCGTCTGGTGCGCCTGCCATAATTTGCTGCGCTATTTGATCCGCTGGTTCAGCACGTGGGTTATCATTGCTAATCAACACCTTATCAGCCCACTGAGCCGCAATAGCACCCATTAAAGGGCGTTTAGTTATATCGCGATCGCCGCCACAACCAAACACCAAGCTAAGCGACCCCTGGCAATGTGCGCGTAAGCTTTTTAACGTGAGCAACAAAGCATCCGGTGTGTGCGCGTAATCAATCACTACCGTTGGCGCTTCGACCGTGCTAGGCACCACTTGCATGCGACCAGCCACACTGTCTAAACACTGTATTTTATCTACCGCTTTCTCCAAGCTGTCGCCCTGCGCTATTAATACCAATGCAGTAGCAACCAAATTATCTATATTAAAGCTTCCCATTAGGGCTGACTGAACGCTGACGGTTTGCTGACCCAAGGTCAACTCAAACGACAAACCGTTTGAGTTCAACTTTTCATTGGCAATAACGGCGCTATTGTCATGACAAGCGTCGGACTGACTAAATGATCTTGAAAACGTAAGGACTCGACACGTGGGCGCGATCACTGATTTAATTTTTTCACTGAAAACATCATCGTTATTCAGCACCACAAACATCAAAGAACGGCATTTAAATAAGGCCAATTTTGCCTCGCCATAGGCCGCCATTGTTTGGTGATAATCAAGGTGATCGTGCGTCAGGTTAGTAAACACTGCACCTTTAAACTCAACTGCTTGTACTCTGCCTTGGTCCAAGCCGTGCGATGACACCTCCATCGCCACGTTCTTGATGCCGTCGTCGGCCATACTGGCCAATTGGTTTTGTACTGCTACCGCATTTGGGGTCGTGTTTATAGTTTGTTGCATCTCTTTAAGCTGACCCCAACCTAAGGTACCGATAAGCCCGCACGCGTTATCAGCCTCATTCATAGCCTGCGCCAGAAAGTGACTCACTGAGGTTTTGCCATTGGTGCCTGTTACCCCAATAACCGTCATGCTCTTTGATGGGTGATGATAAAAACGTGCCGCTATTTCACTCACGTGTTGGCTTAGCTTAGGCAACTTGATTAGTCGGACAGAAAATTGTTTTTTAACTTTTTCGGCTAAAAACTCACCCTCATTCGCTGGGTCATAGACGATAACAGAGGCCTCTCGACGAACGGCTTCATCCGCATAAGTTAAACCATGTGAGTGACTGCCCGCAACCGCCAAAAAAACACCGTCAGGTTTAATTGCTTGCGCGTACACACTTGGCTCCCCAACTAACATATCCTTACCTATGGGTATTAAACCTTCTAGTAACGATTGTAACGACATACGTCTTAGACTGTATTGCGCTGACATCACGGCGCACCCCTCTCTAACATAGCCAAAACTGGTGAGTCTTCGATATCATCGGGTGCTACATTCATCAGCCTTAATGCACCCGCCATTATTCTTGAAAAAACCGGCGCGGCCACTAGACCACCATAATAATCACCGGCCTTTGGTTCATCAATAACCACTACCAACACTAATTTCGGGTCACTGGCTGGCGCCATACCGGCAAAAATACCCAAATATTTATCTTCAGAGTACCCGCCGGCGATAGCCTTTTTTACGGTTCCCGTTTTACCCGCAACTGAATACCCGTGTATTTGAGCTCTTGGCGCCGTGCCTGCTGGACTAACCACACCTTGCAACATGGTTCTAATTTTTTTCGCAATCGTCGCGCTCATCACTCGATCGCCTTTTGCATGATGCTCTTCACGAACTAGACTAACGGCTTGCACCACACCGTCATTCGCTATAGCCCCGTATGCACGAGCCAGCTGTAAGGCTGACGATGACAAACCATAACCGAACGCCAGCGTCGCACGCTCAATAGGCCGCCACCGCTCATAAGTTACCAATTTACCTTCTGCTTCGCCTGGGTAACCATTGTTTGTCGAATGACCAAAACCGAGCTTATCCAGCATTGTCCATAACGACAGCGGGGGAATTGTTAAGGCGATTTTACTAGACGCTACATTGCTGGATTTTAATAATAAGGTCGCTAGGTTAAGCTCACCATAATTGCGATGATCACGCACCTGACTACGCCCCACTTTCATATAGCCTGGGTTGGTATCAATAATTGATGCGTCGTCAAACAGGCCCGACTGCATGCCTGCTGCAACAGTAAACGGTTTCATTGTTGAACCGGGCTCAAAGACGTCTACAAACGCACGATTTCGAACATGACTGGCTTTAAACATAGAGCGATCATTCGGATTAAACGCGGGCTGATTTGCGACCGCAAGCACCTCACCCGTTTCTGGATTCAATAAGACAACAGAACCCGATGTAGCGTTTTGCTGAGCCACTGCAGCCTTTAGTTCTCGATAGGCTAAATACTGCAAACGCCTATCGATTGACAACTCGATATCCTTACCTGCGATAGGCGCACGGATATTATCTATGTGCTTAACCATCCGCCGTTTACCATCGCGCAAAACACGCTCGACACCAGCGACACCTTTGAGCTTTTGATTTAACGCCAGCTCCAGCCCTTCTTGACCCTCATCATCAATATCGGTAAAGCCGACCAAGTGCGCAGCGACTTCACCATCTGGATAATAGCGTTTGTATTCTTTTTGCAAATACACACCGGGCAGCTCCAGCTCATCAACCAATTGCGCCAAGCGAGGGTCCATATGCCGACGTATATATAAAAAACGCCGACCAGCATACTTTTTTAACTTGTTGTTCAAAGAGCCTTCGTCTAGCTCTAATAATTTAGCAAACTCAGCCCCCTTTTCGCCCAACTCAAGCTCCTGAGGGTTAACCCACACCGAACTCACCGGCGCACTAATCGCTAAGGCGTGCCCACTTGAATCGGTAATTTTGCCACGGTATGCTGGTAGCTTTATATCGCGTAAATAAACCGCTTCTCCTCGCTGTTGTAAAAAACGGTTGTTCATCACTTGTAAATTAAAGGCTCGCCAAATTAATCCACACATAAGCAACATAAAACACGCCAGAATAAAGCGCCTGCGCCCCGCCAACTCAGGCACCACTATTTTTTGTACGCTTGCGTTTACTTGTCGATTGCCGTAATTCATTTGACGTTTACGTAGATCACTTGTTCTTTTTTTGGCGCTTGCAAGTTCAGCTCGGTATGTGCCAGTTTTTCGATACGGCTACTCGACGACCAGGTGTTTTGCTCAAGCTGTAACCGGCTCCATTCAACGCCTAGCCGATCTTGTTCGCGAAACTCTGTCTGCAATTGGTTGAATTTTAAACGTGAGTCATATTTGACATACACCACACTGATCGCGGATGCCATCGTCAGCAGCAGTAAAAAAACAAGATTAGCCGAGATTTTTTGCACCACCATTAGAGCTTCTCCGCTATGCGTAAGACTGCACTTCGGCTACGCACATTATTCGCCACTTCGTTTAACGAGGCTTTAATCGCTTTACCCACAGTTTTAAATTTCAAAGCATCAGGCTCTAACGGCAACGGCATATGACGCGGCACAATCTGCCCACGGGATTGTTCGCGCATAAAACGCTTAACAATTCTGTCTTCTAATGAGTGGAAGCTAATAACCACCAAACGTCCACCTTGCTTTAATATACTACCCGATTGTGCAAGCAGCTCTTCAAGGTCGCCTAACTCGTTATTGATTTTGATTCGAATAGCCTGAAAAGTTCGCGTCGCAGGGTGCTTGCCTGGCTCACGTTTTTTTACTACGCCTTCAATCAAGCGGGCTAATTCGCCTGTTGTTTGAATCGCTTTTTCTGCTCGTTGCAAAATGATTTCTGCTGTTATTTTACGTGCGAATTTTTCTTCGCCGTATACGCGTAACACCATCAACAGTTCTCGTTCATCAACCCGCGACAACCATTGTGCGGCTGATTCACCTCGGGTCGCATCCATTCGCATATCTAAGGGGCCATCTTGCATAAAACTAAAACCACGTTCCGCGACGTCTAATTGCGGCGACGACACACCCAAATCCAATAAAATGCCGTCCACTTTACCCAGTAAACCTCTGTTTTCAACCACTTCACGCATCTGTGCAAAGCTACTATGCACCAACTCAAAGCGCGCATCTTTTGACAAGGCTTTAGCCTGAGGAGAACTCACTGCGTCCAAGTCCTTATCAATAGCCAACAGCTTTCCTTGCTCAGACAATGCCTGCAAAATCGTTCCGCTATGTCCACCACGACCAAAGGTTCCATCAATATAGACCCCATCTGTTTGTCGTATTAGCCCGCTTATCGATTCGTCCAATAACACTGACTTATGTAAGGCTACGCCAGACATTACAGTGACAACGATCCCAGTTCAGGCGATAGCTCACCCTCTTCTGCATTCTCCTCTTCAAACCATTCGTCGCGTTTGCTTACCCAGGTTTGCTCATTCCAAATTTCAAATTTATTACCTTGACCAATCATCACTACTTTTTTATCCAATCCAGCAAACTCACGTAAAGGGGGTGACACTAAAACCCGCCCTTGCCCATCTAGCTCACATTCAGTCGCGTGCCCAATCAAAAGACGCTGTAAACGCCTTGCCTGCTTGTTTAACGTGGGTAATTTAATCAATTTTCGCTCTATATCTTCCCAAATAGGCAAGGGGTACAATAAAAGACTATGTTCACGATCAACCGTCATCACCAATTGCGAATCACAAGACGCTTTCAGCTGGGCACGGTAACGCGTGGGAATAGACAACCTCCCCTTCACATCCAACGTCACGTTATTAACCCCTCTAAACAAATGCCTTCCCCTTATTGTGCTTAATTTCCCTTTTTAACCACTTTATCCCACTTTTTTGCACTATAAGGATGAAAATACCACTCTGTCAAGCTTCTCATTCCATAAATTCTTTCTTTACGAACAAACACTTAGCTATGGATCGCAACACTAAAGTGACGTCACCTTAACTAGTTAAATAAAGACAATTAAAATCATGAAGTTGCATCATTTAGTTAAAGCAGATAGTGAATTTTTCATTTTGTAGGCCGACAGGCAATCAATTTACCGTGACTACGAGAACCACCGGCAAGCGTTGCCGATTTAAGCCAAGAGCTTGATAGATAAGCATATTATTTAAATAAGACTGGGGTTTCGCCGTTTTAAAAGTAACGAGCAATGCGCTTAGACAATAACGGTCTTTTCAATGTTGGTGTAATCGCCAACATCGATCAGCTGACTTGCATCAAATTAAAATGGAGTTGGCCGATAAGCCGGGTTCTGTCGTGGACAGTCATTCATCTGGGATGCACGTCACCATGCACCTCGAGCGACCTACCCAGAAGCCGTATGGGCCATACGATGTAACCGAAGTTACCGCTTCTCTATTTGGTCTTGCTTCAAGTGGGGTTTACCATCGCCGTGATACGTTGCCGCTCACGCGGTGCGCTCTTACCGCACCGTTTCACCCTTACCGGTCTACAAGTAGACTTAGGCGGTTTACTTTCTGCTGCACTTTCCGTAGGCTCACGCCCCCCAGGCGTTACCTGGCACTTTGCCCTATGAAGCCCGGACTTTCCTCCCTGCTTGCGCAGAGCGACTGTCTAGCCAACTCCGAGTGCAGTGTACAAAGTAATGCTCGCTTGGGCAATTCTTATTGCTAAGGAACCCAATCAACCCTGCGTTAATCTAAAAAATAGATAGAACTATATTAATAGCAGACTTACACTTGGGTAAGTTAGGTAGCTACCATTACCGCCTCCAAAATTAACCTTAACGTGCCAAGCCTCAATAAATGAAATTATTTTTAATGTTCTTTTTCACCGTATTATCGCTATCGGTAAATGCTGCTAAATCACCCGCGCCTGGTACGTTGATTAATCAGCAAAACATTGCACAATTTACTGCTTATTTAGATAAGCCGATTATTGATTTAGTCACGAAGGGGCATTTATCTGTAATGGTAGGTGAGCATTTTGACGCTCCACCCAATACGCGTTTCTTAGCACTGACCGAAAAAAACCAGAGGGTCGCTTCAATTGACCCTAACTCGGGTCAATTAATCAACTTTCAAGGCGGCTTACCTTTTCCTGAAGAGCCAACGCAAGTCGACCCACTGGCTGGGTTAAAGTTAGCCTGGAATATGCGTTATGCTTATGGCGGAGACACTTCTTTAGTTGATCCGTTTATTTGGGATTACATCGATATGACAAAGGGTAAAGTTGAACGAACCCTGTCGTTTGTAGGAAAAACCCTGAGATATAAACATCGGATTTCAATTCAGCCCACGCCAAATCTTCCCAACAACCCTGCGAGTATTTTTAACGCTATTTATCTACAAGCAAAAGAACCTTTCGATATAAAAAACACGCAACTATTGGTGCATCGTTTAGAAGACGATAGCGCACGCGAACGAACTTGGCTGTATCTATCGGTTCAAAGACGCGTTCGTCGATTACCTGCAGGGCAAACTACAGATGCCTTTTTGGGTAGTGACATTATGATAGAGGACTTTCTTGGGTATAACGGTCGTATCAATGATATGCGCTGGCGCTATTTAGGCACTCAACACTTATTAGCGCCTCTTTACAAACATAATACAACCGTAAGCAACATTGAATCTGAGCACTCTGGCGACTACAAATTTGGTACTTTCCATGGTCAGGGAAATTGCTTTCCTAATGTGCCTTGGCAAGTGAGAAAACTTTACGTTCTAGAAGCAAAGCCAATAACAACAAACCACCCTTTATCGAAGCGCATTTTTTATATAGATGCTCAAACGCACACACCTATTGCTGGTCGTCATTATGATAGAAACAATAAAATCTGGCGCGTTGGAATAAGCGCCTTTTCTCACCCAGATGAGCACCTTAAACAAAACAAAGGAGCGGGAGTGGTGATACCATCACTTATTTCCATGGTTGATGTCGCAGCCCAGCACTGTACAACACTAAAAATGAAAACCATCATTAACGATCGCTCTGTAAAACAGAAACATTTCACCGTGCAATCTCTACGTACTAAGGGAAAATAAATACCCTCTAAATAGCATTTTTGAGCCATGCGTTATAAGCCCTGCCACCCATTGTGAACATTTTTAATCGCCGCTTTGTAACTCTAGTGCTTTTTTATACAGGTCTTTTTTTGATTGCCCTGTCAATTGAACCGCTAGCTTAACGGCGGTTTTAACCGAACATTCGCTCAGAAGTACCTCTAGGGTTTGCACGTCTTGTTCTGATAAGTCACTGTCCTTTCGCCGTTTTTTATCAATCCCTTCTATCAGCACAACAAATTCGCCACGCTGCATATTACTGTCTTCGTTAACGCATCGATAAATCTCTTCCAGGGGACCACGGACAACCGTCTCAAACGTTTTTGTGAGCTCCCGAGCGATGGCTATCGTATGGCTTGGGTCATAAACAGCCAAAGCATCGTCTAAACACTTTAAGATTCGGTGACTGGACTCATAAAAAACCAATGTTCCAGCGTAATTTAAATAGGCTTCAAATATTGCTTTTCGTGCGCCAGACGTTCGCGGCAAAAAACCTTCAAAGCTAAATTTATCAGTTGCTACACCCGCTACACTAAGGGCAGCAATCAAGGCGCATGAACCGGGAATAGGTACTACTTTATAACCAGCTTGGCTTACTTTTTCGACCAAAGAATAACCCGGGTCATTAATCAGCGGTGTGCCAGCATCGGAAATTAAGGCAATAGATTGACCTTGCGACAACCGCTCTATCAATTGAATGCTTTTACTGTCTTCATTGTGATCATGATACGACGTCATCGGCGTAGTAATCGAATAATGATTCAATAAGACTTTACTGTTGCGCGTATCTTCAGCCGCAATCACATCCACGGTTTTAAGAACCTCAAGTGCCCGTAAACTGATATCGGCCAAATTACCAATAGGCGTCGCCACCACGTAAAGAATCGCGTTAAGGTTTGACATCATTGAACTTGGAAAAGATACTGGGCGGTAGAACAATCATTTTTTAAATACGCGGTATATACAGTTCGTTTATGAATTATTTCAAACATAGCTTATCGGCCATTTTAAAACTCGGCTTAATTGTCATTATCGCATTCAGCTTGCTAAATTGCGCCTCTACGCAACCTACAGCAAAGGCTTTGACTGCTCAGTCTAACCCATTGCTTGACCAAGCCCAAGCGGCATTATCCCAACAACAGTTCGCCTTAGCAGCACAATTATTCGCTCAACTAGCCAACGCCAGCTCAGGATCACAAAAAGGTCAGTTTTTAATAAGCGCCATCAACGCTCACACGCAAGCAGGGCAAATTGAAACAGCTATTGCCTTGACCCATACCTTGGTTGACCTCGCTGACAGCCTAAGCACTGAACAACAGCTCATGCTGGCCCAACTATTGCTCCAGCAAGGTAAAACCGAACTAACCATTAACTTATTGACCCGCCTTGATGAGACCCAACTCAACAACCAACAACGTATCCGTCTACATACATTGAGTAGCGATACTTTTTTTCAAGCTGGCAATTTAATTGAAAGCGCACGCGAAAGGGTTATTCTTGATGCACTGATACATCAAGCCAACGATAAATTAGACAACCAATCAAGGTTACTCGACACGCTATCGCTTCTATCGGAACAAGCCTTAAGTTTTATGCGCCCCAGTGCCGATAGTAACTTAGCCGGCTGGATAGATCTTGCGACGGCGTTAAAGCAACAAAATACGATTGATCTGACTAGCCCTGAAATTCTTAGCTGGCAAACCCAATACCCATCGCATACGGCAAGTAGTGCCTTTTTATCTACCCTCGCCGAACGAACCCTAAAAGACTTTAAAACACCGCAAAAAGTCGGTGTTTTTTTACCATTGAATGGCCCTTTTTCGAGTGCTGCGCAGAGTATTCGGCAAGGAATCGTTGCTGCCGCCTATGCGATGACTTCTCGTTGGCAACCTGATATCACCTTTTATGATACCAGCGCTCATCCCATTGAGCTGCTTTATACACAAGCAATATCAGACGGTATGAACGTTATTATTGGCCCCCTCGAAAAAAGTAAAGTCGCCGAAATCGCCTCGTTAACTGAGCGCCCTATCCCTGTTATCAGCTTGAATAAAAGTGACTTTTTCGATAAAACAAACTATTACGAATTTTCTTTAGCGCCTGAAGAAGATGTCACTCAAGTACTCAGTCTCGCCTGGCTAAAAGGTCTTGAAAAAGCGCTTATTCTTAGCCCCCAATCAAGTTATGGTGAACGTTTAGCCAGTCATTTTTCATCTACTTGGCAGCAGCTAGGTGGTGACATCGTTGGGGTACAAACATACAACCCCGAACAGGTTGATTATTCCAGCGCTATCAAAAGCCTATTACAATTGGACAAAAGCCATAACCGGTTTAGTCAACTCCGCCAACGACTCAACTTAAATCTCCAATTTGAAGAAAGGCGGCGCCAAGATGCTGATTTTATTTTTCTACTCGCCTCGCCTCGCGAGGGCCGATTAATTAAACCTCAGCTGCGCTTTCACCGCGCTGCCGATCTCGCAGTCTTTAGCACATCAAACGTTTATGAAGGCGAGACCAACACTGTTTTAAACCGTGACCTTGATGGTGTTTTCTTTTGCGATATGCCTTGGCTAATGGAGCCGGAGAGTTACCAAGAGGCTAATTTAGATAGCGCATCAAAGCGCTGGCCCAAAGCGCACAACTCGCATATACGTTTAATGGCCTTTGGCTACGACACCTATCAATTAATCCCTCACCTAGACCGCTTACGTGACAATGCATTCTCCCGTTTTAAAGGCAAAACCGGCTTATTATCGATTCCCCACTCTGGGCTTGTAAATCGACAGCTTAGTTGTGGTTATTTTAACCGGGGCAAGATTAAGTCGCTTGGCCTTGCACCTCAACTTCAGCGAGCATCACAATTATCAATGCCCACCAAGCCCATAGAAAAAGCCATTTCAACCAGCACGCAAGCGCTGTAATGAGCCCCCCAGTAGACCCCAACAGCCTTGGAGTATTGGGTGAAGAAATAGCCCTCGATTTTTTACGCCAACGGGGTTTTCGCCTACTCGAAAGAAATTACCGTAACCGTTTTGGTGAAATTGACTTAGTCATGCAAGATGATGGCTTCATTGTATTTGTAGAGGTTCGCTTGCGTTCGTCTACAAATTTTGGTGGCGCACTAGATTCCATTGATTATCATAAACGCAGTAAACTCATAAAGTGCGCCCAACACTATATAGCGAATGACTCCGGGCGAAATGACTTTCGTTTTGATGTGGTCGCAATTTCACCCAACAAAACTCGCCATGAGATACAATGGCTAACTAACGCATTCGACGAGTTCTAATATGAGTTTACAAGAAAAAATACACCAGCACTTTAACGATAGCATTCAAGTTAAACACGATAGTTTAGAGCTATTACCTCCGCAAATAGAAGCCGCCGCACAAACCATTGTTCAAAGCCTACTTAATAATGGCAAGGTCTTAACCTGTGGTAATGGTGGCTCTGCTGGCGATGCGCAACATTTTTCATCCGAAATGCTCAATCGTTTTGAACGCGAACGCCCCAGTCTGCCTGCTATTGCCCTTAGCACCGACACCTCGACGCTCACTTCAATTGCCAACGACTATTCATACGACCAAATTTTTTCCAAACAAATTCGCGCCTTAGGTCAAGCTGGCGATATTTTGTTAGCCTATAGCACGAGTGGGAACTCAGAAAATATCGTCGAGGCGATTAAAGCTGCCCACGATAGGGATATGATTGTGATCCTCGTTTCCGGCAAAGATGGTGGGAAAGTTTCAGCTTTATCTTTAATAGATAGCAATGATATTGAGTTGCGAGTACCCTCTATGTCTACCGCTCGAATTCAAGAAGTTCACCTCGTGATCACGCATTGTTTATGCGACCTTATTGACTGTCAATTATTTGGATAAACCCTATGAAATTCTCTTATTTATTACTGCCCACAAGTGCCTTAATTTTTAGCCTACTATCAGGCTGCGCTGCTGTTGCTGTTGGTGGTGCCACAACCGGCGTTGCCGTTGTTCATGACAGGCGAACCGCCGGTACCGTTATTGATGATCAAGCCATTGAACTCAAAGCCCTTAATATTTTTTACGGCGTTAAAACGATACGACTCAACACCCACGTTAATGCGACCAGTTACAATGGTTTACTGTTATTGACTGGTGAAGCCCCGACTGAACAATTACGCCAAAACATCATCCAACGGGTCAGCCGCATTCCCAAAGTAGAAAAAGTTCATAACGAAATCATAATCGCCGCCCCCAGCTCACTTGTTTCTCGCAGTAGCGACAGTTTGATCACCAGTAAATCGAAGGTCGCATTATTTAATGTTAGTCATATCAAAGGATTTGACCCCACCCGTGTAAAGGTCGTCACTGAAAATGGCGTGGTGTACTTAATGGGCTTATTAAAACAACACGAGGTCAGTCCCGTCATTGAAACGATCAGACGCGTAGGCGGTGTACAACGGGTGGTAAAACTATTCGAAATCGTTACTTAATGGCACAAGCGAATCACGATTTCCTACAACAACTACAGCACGTCTTTAATAAAGAGTCGCTTCTTTTAGACCCCGCTGATTGCTGGGCCTACGGGTATGATAATAGTCGTCGCCAAAGCCAAGCATTAGCGGTGGTTTTTCCCAGCAACCACCAGCAAATTGTTGACACCGTTAAATTATGCAATCGCCACCACATTGCTATAACCGCGCGCGGTAGCGGCACCGGTACCACAGGGGCCAGCGTTCCGTCAGAAAACGCTATCGTTATGTCGACTGAAAGAATGGATCGCATCATACGTATTGACCCAAAAAATCGCCTGATGGTGGTTGAACCTGGGGTAACCAATCAAGCTATTCAAGAAGCTGCTGCCGAACACGGTTTTTTTTGGCCGCCCGATCCCACCAGCGCAGCCATTTGTACGGTGGGCGGCAACCTCGCTTATAATTCCGCAGGGCCTCGGGCCGTAAAATATGGCACACCTCGAGAAAACACCTTAGGACTCACTTGTGTCACAGGCGCTGGCGATACACTCAAAACTGGCGCCTATACAACAAAAAGCGTTGTCGGTTACGACCTAACTCGGCTAATTATTGGTTCTGAAGGAACGCTAGCCATTATCAGCCAAGCCACGTTAAAGCTAACCCCCTTGGCAGAAAGCAAACGCACGATCCAGGCCACCTACGACTCACTTGAGTCAGCCACATTGGCCGTTACCCAAATTATGGCGCAAGCAATAACACCTTGCGCCTTAGAGTTTATGGATGGCACTGCCATCTCGTTAGTCAAAGAAGATGCCCATCTCGAATTACCTGATAACGCCCAAGCCTTACTGATGATTGAGGTCGACGGCGACCCATTTAGCATCGAAGAAATGACAAAAAAAGTCGCCCAAAGTGCCTCTACCGACGGTTTGATTGAATTAAAAATTGCGCAAACCAAGCAGCACGTACAACAACTTTGGCAGGCCAGAAAGGCACTTTCACCGTCATTACGAAAAATGGCGCCCAAGAAAATCAATGAAGATGTCGTTGTTCCAGTGAGTGAAATTCCTTCGTTGATTAGAGGCTTAGAAGCACTCTCACAACAATATCAAATACCCATCGTTAATTTTGGTCACGCAGGTAACGGTAATATTCACGTTAATTTGCTGGCTCAAGAAAATCAGTTGGCGTTAGCAAAGCAGTGTTTAGCCGAGGTGTTTGCTCTGGTTATGTCTCTCAATGGCAGCCTGTCGGGTGAACATGGTATTGGACTCGAAAAGCGTGACTTTATTAATCTAGAACTGGAACCAACCGCGTTAAACTTGATGAAAAAAATAAAGAGCCAATTTGACCCTGCTCACCTACTCAATCCCGATAAAGTTTTTCCAGTCGACTAGCTGACTAGTTCAGTCATCCATTGTCACTCGCATTGATAAATCGACTGCTTGAATGTTTTTTGTTAACGCCCCAACCGAAATAAAATCCACCCCTGTTTTCGCTATTTCCCGAATACTGGACAGGTCTACATTACCGGAAGCTTCCAGCTTTGCCCTGCCCTTATTTAGCGCGACCGCTTGTGTCAATTGGTCTAGATTAAAATTATCTAACAATAAAATATCGGCCTGAGCATCTAACGCCTGCACCACCTCATCTAAGGTTTCTACTTCTACTTCGACAGCCACGTCGCTACTTACCTGACGTGCTGCACTCACGGCCTGCGCGATTGATCCAGCCGCCATGATATGGTTTTCTTTGATTAAAATGCCGTCAAACAAACCCACTCGGTGATTAGAGGCGCCGCCGCAGCGCACCGCGTACTTTTGCGCCCATCTAAGCCCTGGGATGGTTTTTCGAGTATCTAATACCACTGCTTGAGTGCCTTTCACCGCCTTAGCAAATTGATGGGCTAACGACGCCGTAGCCGACAAGGTTTGCAATACATTTAACGCCGCTCGTTCACCGGTTAATAGCGCCCGCGCCGAACCTGAAAGGTAACACAACACCTCACCTGAAAAGGCACGCTCACCCTCAGCTTGTTGCCACTCAATCGTTATTGCAGGGTCGAGGGTTTTAAACACCGCATCAAACCACGCTTGACCGCACACCAACGTCGCCTCACGGGTGATAACCGTCGCCTTGGCAGTCTGTTGCTCGGGAATAATACGCGCGGTTAAATCGCCCGTGCCGACGTCCTCTTGTAAAAAGCGGGCAACGTCATCTTGTATGGTTTTAGCGTCTAGCATGTCTTCAGCCTATGTAATAAAAAACCTCCGATTGGAGGCCTTTTATTATCACATAATTAACCCGTAGAAACACCTTATGCCATACTGGGTTTGCTCTGCTGCGATTGCATCATGTTTTTCATTCCCGTTAACACTCTTTCAACTAAGGGTGTTTTTTCTTGACCAACTAAGCTTATCGTTTTTTGTCTCAAGCCTTCGGCCAACTCAGAAACACGAATATCCATGGCTTTAATACCGCGGTTATCAACAAATAAGCAACGTGATGTCACCTCACTTTTCCACGATAATTTTGCGCGCAAAACAAAACCTTCAGGCGTTGTATAGTCGACCCAATCACCCATTTGCATTGTGCTGGCGTATTGACTGAATTTATCTCTCGGCATACTGGCTAATTCATCTTCAAGCTCGAGCACATTATCTATATCAGCATTAACATCACAAGGCAGTTCCTCAAAATCCATCAGGACAACTTCTTCCGCCACTGGGATATCATCATCCAACCCTTCTGAATCGGCGACTAGGATTTTTTGATGCCATAATTCTAATGCCTTTAAAAATGTCAGTGATTGATGAAAGTCATATGAAATATTGTCCAAACCTACTTTTAAATCTTTGAGCAAGCAGGGTAAGTCTTCTCTTATCGTTAGCCTTTCTTCTACATTGTTTGACGGTATTACACTGGCGATTAGGCGTTCTAAAACATTTAAACAATCGGTGGATTCTGCGGGTTCTTTTTCACGCCGCAACAGGGCTAAAATAAGCACGTCTTTCCATGCGTCTTCTAAAAATGCATAGACAAATTCTGGGATGGATTGCCCTGTTAGCCTAAGGGCTATTTCATACGCTGCTTGTCGTTTAGTTAACTCTAATTGTTCTGAACTTTTAGTGACTTTACGCGAACGTTCTTCAATTAAGTCAACTTGACGTTGCTGTTGATCCATAAAAATTTCAAATTCTTCAACTAACTCAGCAAACACTTCAACATCATCATCAAACTCCATCAACACCCGATTAACCAGCTCCTCCATTTTCTCAAAAATCGCGCTTTTGATCTGTTTTGTTTTTTCACTAACACCCAATCCTGCTTGAGATAAGGCGTTTAAAAAACGTCTCGCTGGGTGACTTTTTTTCGCAAAAAAATCTTTGTCTAGCATTGAAACTTTTAGTATAGGAATTTGCAACTGTGCAATCATTGCCCGTACGGTGTCAGGTAAGTGTCGATCTTGCAGCATCACATCAAAAAACATAGCGACTACGTCGATCAAGATATCGTCTTGCTCTGCATACGGTCGTCGCTGCCCATTGACTTGAATTTTTTCTCCAATTTGTGAACGTATGTTTTGCAAGACTTCTTCCCCATCGCCAACATGCTGTTGCATATCACTTAGGGTATTAATTAATTCCGTGGTCGCTAATTGCTCTCCTGATACGGTTAACCCATCGGACGCTACTTTTTCACCCCCGTGGATACGGTAAACCTTCGCCATGTCTTTTAAAGAGCCGTATAACTCTTTTTCGATTAGTGTACCTTGCTTTTCAGAGCCTGAATGGCCACCAGATGAGGGTGGTATTTGTTTTTTTTCTTGTTGAGGCGGGGTGTTTTTTACTGCTTTTTTTGTGGGACCTGGTCTTGCTTTTGGGCCGGGGAGCTTCGGTAAGATTCCCGCTTCTATAAACAAGGTATTGATTTCTTCAAGCGTATCGTCAATGTTTAATAACACCGTTTGGTTAAATGACTGACATAGAAGCTTGCTGGCCTCCTTAGAAAAGGATTCACCCTTGATGAGCTCTATATAGGTGTTCATTAATACAGACGGACCAAAAGGGTTTTTATTACTGCTTAGTTCTGCTTTATTTCCAATAAACTCTATCCGGCGTTGCAAGGCATACAGCAACTCGTTTAGCCGACTTTGGTTGGTGGACACATAGTTGTCAACCAACAATTGGTTTTCGACCTCGTCTGTTTCCAACAACTGCAGACCCGACCAATCTTTCTCCTTGGCCGATGAATAAAAGGTATTATCCGTGTTTATCGTAGATTGCGCCGCAAAGCTCAATATATTTTTAATGACACTATCAATGAACAACGACGATAAATAACTAGCGCATTTTTGTAATACTTTTATATCAAGACTAACGGCATCCGAAGCTTTGGCATCACTTACGTCATATAGTCGTTGCTCTATTTGTTCTAAGTGAACCGCTAACGCTTTTTGTAAATAAGGTTTAAGCGCTTTGGTTGATTCTTTAAGCAGTTTATTATGAATCGAGACGTTAGCTTGTTGCGTATTAGAGTGACCAGTTTGTCGCATTGGGACAACCGTTGATTGTGAATTTTCCATAAAGTCTAAGACCATTTATCTGCGTTAACGGTTAGAGTATAGTCAGCGTAGTAAAAAAATATGTGCGCTCTTGCACATATTTAAAGGCACGCTAATTTCATGTATAAATCTTTGAATAAAATCGATAACAACTGCTTACTTCAAGCCACACAACTTAACTCGCCAAATAAAAACTCACGCCCTTTGGACGCTGATATTAGGTTGATCGTTATCCATGCTATTAGCCTACCGCCCGACCAATTTGGTGGTCGCTGGATAGATGATTTTTTTCTTAATCAATTAGATCCTCTTCAGCACCCCTACTTTAAAGAGATTTGTGCTCTTAAGGTATCGTCTCATTTATTAATTCGGCGCGACGGACAAGTAACGCAATATGTACCCTTTGATGAACGCGCTTGGCACGCGGGTGTTTCATGTTATGACGGCGTAGAAAATTGTAATGATTATTCTATTGGTATTGAACTGGAAGGTGCTGACCATATCCCCTATACCGAAGAACAGTACCAGTCACTGATGCAGTGTTGCCAGACGCTGATTAAGTATTATCCCGCATTATCCAAGCAAGCCATTGTTGGCCATTGCGATATATCGCCCGGGCGAAAAACAGACCCCGGCGAAAGTTTTGATTGGCTTAAATTTAACGCCTTACTTAGTAGCAGCTGATTTGTCACCACGAAAAGCATCGATTAACATCATCACCACACCCACTGAAATCGCTGAGTCGGCCACATTAAACACCGGCCAATGCCACGTTTTATAAAAAACATCTATAAAATCAATCACATAGCCATAGGACATCCGATCGTATAAATTACCAACCGCGCCACCTAAGATCAACGATAGGGTCACCGCCATCCAACGTTCATCACGCTTTAAACGACTTAACCATACCGTGAGCACAATGGTCGCTATCAGCGCAATAGCCGCCAAGAACCAGCGCTGCCATCCATCGGCTGAGCTTAAAAAACTAAACGCTGCACCGGTGTTATGCACATAGGTTAAATTTACCGATGGGAGCAAGGCTATGGAATCATACAAGTCAAAATTTGTCATGACCCAAAATTTAGTCAGCTGGTCAAACACAATAACGAAGACTGATAAGCACAACCACTTTAGCATCGGCATGGCCTTAAGCAAACCGCCTGTCTTCACCATTGCCGTCAACGTTATCAACGCAACGGCCACATAGTTCCGGGTGAGACTCAGACTGCCCCACATCGTGACGGTGGTGCCAGCAACGTATACATTTTTTGTGTTCGCTAGCCACCACCTCAATAAACAAGTGCTGATTTTCAGTCGCTTGCGCTTGTACTGGTTTATCCGCTAGAGGCTTCACTTGAGCATACGAGGTGATCAGTATAAACCGTAACTCATCGGCTAATTGATCGAGCTTTTCAAACAACTCACCGTCACAATACAGTGTGACTTCGGCATCAAGACCCGAGCCAATCTGTCCCGCAGTTCTCACGCGTTCCAATTCCTTGCTGACGCATTCCCGCATATCGATGATCGTTTGCCAAAAAGCCAATTCGCTTAGCGAACTGCTCTCTTCAGGGAAGCCCTCATACGCAGTCGTCAAAAACACCGACTCGTCCCGTTCACCAGGTAGCGCTAACCAAATCTCTTCTGCGGTAAAGCTCAATATCGGTGCTAACCAACGCACTAAAGCTTCTGCAATATGCAGCATCGCCGTTTGCGAAGAGCGTCTAGCGACGCTATCAGGCTTCAAGGTATATTGGCGGTCTTTAATCACATCTAAATAAAAGCTGCCCATATCAACGGAACAAAAATGATGAATTTTTTGGTGTACTTGCAAGAACTGGTATTGATCGTACCCGTCTAACACCTCTTTTTGTACTTGCCGCGTTTTTTCAACAGCCCAACGGTCTAAAGGCAACATGTTGTCAAACTCAACACAATCGTTAGCCGGATCAAAGTCGTTCAAATTAGACAGCAAATAACGCGCTGTGTTTCTCAATCGGCGATACACGTCCGCATTGCGCTTTAAAATCTCATCCGACACCGTCATCTCACCACGGTAGTCATTAGCCGAAACCCATAAGCGTAAAACGTCGGCACCTAATGAATTAATCACTTTTTGTGGCGCGACGACATTGCCCTTAGATTTTGACATTTTCATGCCCTTTGCATCGACCGTAAAACCGTGCGTTAAGACAGTATCAAACGGCGCACAACCATTCATCGCAACCGAGGTAAGCAAAGACGATTGAAACCAGCCACGATGCTGGTCTGATCCTTCTAAATACAACGCGGCTGGAAACGGCAGTTCTTCACGCCGTTCCAATACGCAAGAATGGGTAACCCCAGAGTCAAACCATACGTCCAAAATGTCATTAATTTTAGTGTATTGCTCGGCCTCATCACCTAATAATTCCTTAGCATCTAATTGAAACCATGCCTCTATTCCCGATTGTTCAATCCGCGTCGCCACCTGCTCAATGAGGCGACCGGTATCCGGATGAAGCTCACCGCTTTCTTTGTGCACAAACAGCGCAATCGGCACACCCCAATTTCGCTGCCGCGAAATACACCAATCCGGACGCCCTTCAACCATATTATTGATTCGCGCTTCGCCCCATTCAGGCACCCAGTTTACGCGTTTGATCTCTTGCAGGGCTTTATCGCGCAAATTATTATTGTCCATCGAAATAAACCACTGCGGGGTTGCACGAAAAATAATCGGTGTTTTATGCCGCCAACAATGCGGGTAACTATGCATCAGGGCTTCTTCATGCACTAAGGTGCCTTGCTGTTTTAGCACCTCAATAATATCGCTGTTGGCACTAAACACATGTTTACCGGCAAACAAAGGCGTGCTCGCCAAAAACACCCCGTTATCACCTACCGGGTTATCCACTTCAATGCCGTATTGAAGACCGACCACGTAATCGTCTTGACCATGCCCAGGTGCTGTATGGACAGCACCTGTACCTGCATCAGCAGTAACATGGTGTCCCAAAATAATCGGTACTTGGCGTTGATAAAATGGGTGGTTAAGCGTCATTAACTCTAAGTCTTTACCTTTGCAATAGGCAACAACCCGATAGTCTTCCGCGCCATAGCGAAGCATCGCGTCTTTTAATAACTTTTCTGCAAGCACTAAACGCTCTTCGCCGTGCTGAACCATCACATAGTCAAACTCTGGATTAAGTGACACCGCTTGATTTGCCGGCAAGGTCCATGGTGTGGTGGTCCAAATAACTACGGCAATGGGGCCATGCCCTGGCTGCCCGTCGCTACTATGAAAGCAGTTTACGAAGGCCTCTTCGTCAACAACGCTAAAGCGCACGTCTATCGCAGGCGAACGCTTGTCTTCATACTCTACCTCTGCCTCAGCTAACGCTGAGCCGCAATCGGTACACCAATGCACGGGTTTTGAGCCTTTATGTAAATGGCCTTTATCAATAATACGCCCCAAGGCCCGAACCACGTCGGCTTCAAACTGAAAGTCCATACTCAGATAAGGTCGCTGCCAATCAGCAAAAACACCTAAACGAACAAACTCTTGCTTTTGTAACTCGACCTGCTTGCCGGCGTAATCACGACAGGCGGCACGAAATTCAGCAGCCGATACTTTAACGCCCGCCTTACCTACTTTCTTTTCAACCATTAACTCAATGGGTAAGCCATGGCAATCCCAACCTGGCACATAAGGCGAGTCGTAACCCAATAAGGTTTTACTCTTAATGATCATGTCCTTTAGCACTTTATTAACCGCGTGACCAATATGGATAGGGCCGTTCGCATACGGTGGGCCATCGTGTAAAACAAATTGCGGTTTAGTAGCAAATCGTTCGCGGATTTTTGAGTATAAATCCATTTCGTCCCAACGTTTTAACAACGCAGGTTCGCGGTTTGCTAAATTGGCTTTCATCGGAAAGCTGGTGTGGGGTAAATTGAGTGTCGTTTTGTAATCCATACTGCTCTTAGGCTATTTTTGTTTGATTAAAGTAGATTTTAGCTTGTTTTGAATCTATCGAAATTTGTTGGGTTAGCTGTTCAAGCCCGCTAAACTTTTTTTCATCGCGAAGTTTTTCACAAAAACGTATGATGACATGTTGGCCGTATAAATTACCTGAAAAATCGAACAAATGTGCTTCAAGTAAAACCGCCGTAGTCTCTTCAATGGAAGGCCGCGTTCCTACATTGGCAACGCCGTTATAAACCAAGCCTGATTCAAGTTGTATTGTAACGGCAAAAACGCCTTTTAACGGAGTTTTTCTATTTTTAACGCGCACATTAGCGGTAGGAAAACCCAGTTCTCTACCGCGTTTGTCACCATGCATAACCCGACCTGACATACTGTAGGCACGATTCAAATAAAGCGCCGCTTTTTTTAACTGCCCTTGTTCTAAGGCGTCACGAATTAAAGTGCTACTGACACGTTCTTGATTTATTTTAAACGACTGCGAACGTTGCACACTAAAACCGTGTTTTTCACCCGCCCGCTGCAGGTAATCGAAGTTTCCTTGACGGTTTTTACCAAAGCAAAAGTCATCACCAACGATAAGTAACTTTATATTTAATCGTTCTTTAAGCATACGTACAAACTGTTCCGCCGTCATACTAGCCATCGCCTGATTAAACCGAACCAGATATAAATAATCGATAGCCGTTTGCTTAAGCTGCGTTATTTTATCCCGCGCCGTCGAAATTCTAGCGGGTGCAGCATCTGCCCTAAAATATTCTATCGGCTGCGGTTCAAAACACATCACAACCGTGGGTAAATCTAGTTTTTTGGCGTGTTTCACTAACGCGTCCAACAGCATTGTATGACCACTATGAACACCGTCAAAATTACCGATCGTTAAGGCGCAACCTTGCTGAAAAACTAGGGCGTCACTTAAATGTCTAATCAGTCTCATGGTTAACTTTGGCGTTTTGTTATGACGTTAGCGGGCCGCACACCTAAAATAAATAAGGTTACAAAATACAGCGTCAGCACGGCCAAAATCTCTAAGCCTAAATGCCACGCCCTATCGAATGCTCCCCAAGCATACCACTGCGCGAGGCTGTAATCATTCAGATAAATAAGTCCGACAACTAGGTTAGCAAGTAACACTTTAACACTAAAGCTTAACCAACCCGTTTGCGCTTTAAAAACGCCGGTTTTCACAAGCGTAACAAACAATAACGTTGCATTGACAAAGGCTGCCAATGAAGTCGCTAAGGCCAATCCCGCGTGCTGAAGAAATGACACCAAACTGAGACTCATAATAAGATTAGCCAAAACCGCAATCACGCCAATATTGACCGGGGTTTTCATATCTTGCCTTGAGGTAAAACCCGGCACTAATACCTTCACCAAAATAAAGGCCGGTAAACCGACGGCGTAAGCCATTAAACTAGACGCCGTACGTTGCACGTCCGATACAGCAAAGGCGTCGTACTGAAAAAGTGTTGCCAACATGGGCTGGGCTAAAAAAAACAAACCCGCTGCAGCAGGCAAGCCTAGTAATACAACCAAGCGTAAGCCTGAGTCCAAACTGGCCGAAAATTCTTCGGTTTTATCCGCAGCAAAGCTTTTAGACAAACTCGGCAGAATAACCGTCGCCAGCGCTATGCCAAAAATACCCAATGGAAACTCCACCAATCGATCAGAGTAATACAACCAAGAGACGCTTCCACTGATCAAGAACGAGGCCAACAAGGTATCCACCAGTAAATTAATTTGGGTAACCGAGACGCCGAATAATGCAGGCAGCATTAAACGCATGATCTTTTTTACCCCAGGGTGTTCACGCTCAAACCGTAATCGCGGCATCAAACCCAGTTTATTCAAAAAAGGGAACTGAAAGGCCAATTGCGCTATGCCGGCCAGTAAAACACCCCAAGCTAATGCCATCACAGGCTGATCTAATTGAGGAGAAAGCCAAAATATTGCCGCTAACAAAGACAGGTTAAGTAATACCGGGGTTATCGCAGGGATAGCAAACTTAGAAAAGGTATTGAGCACCCCGCCGGCCATTGCAGTGAGAGAGATAAAAAACAAATACGGAAAGGTAAACCGCAACATCTCAACGGACAGCTCATAGCGTGACTCACCATTAAGCGCAAACCCCGGGGCAAAAATATAGATTAAAATCGGCGCGCCGATCACACCTAATAAGGTAACAAAAAACAAGACCGTGGCTAGGGTGCCTGCAGTTTTATCGACTAATTCTTTTAATGCGTCAAAAGAGTGATTTTCTTTATAATCTGATAGCACCGGCACAAAGGCTTGAGAAAAAGCCCCTTCAGCAAACAGCCGACGCATAAAATTAGGGATTTTAAAGGCAACAAAAAAAGCATCGGTCGCTGCATCGGCACCAAAAAAGCGCGCGATAACGATATCACGGATAAACCCTAAAACACGCGAAATCATTGTCATGCTACCGACGATAGCTGTCGATTTTAATAGCGTTTTACTCAGCGTGATCACCTTTAATAAACTCGGGGGTTTTATTATAAAGCGTGGGCCGTACAGACACACCCTGGATTCTACTAAATATACCGTCATTACTTAAACGGCGCCGACTTTTATCTAAAGTCGCTTGTTTAATGCTTTAACGCTTGACAAACCTTAGCTAGGTCATCAAAATACGCAGTCTTTTTTACACCAAACAGAGGATTTCCCTTGGCTAACAGTCCACAAGCGCTAAAACGTGCAAAACAATCAGAAAAAAGTCGCCAACAAAATATGACTTTGCGTACTAGATTACGTACCCATATCAAACGCGTCGTTTATCGTGCTGACGAAGGTGACTCAGAAGCAACAACAACAGCCTACAAAGAAGCCGTGCCATTCATTGATTCTGCCGTAAACAAAGGCCTAATCCATAGAAACAAGGCCGCTCGTCTTAAAAACCGTTTAAATGCTCGCATTGTAAAACTGCAACAAGCGTAAATTTATTCCTTTGCAAAAAAAGCCGACCCTAGGGTCGGCTTTTTTTGCTTAAAAACTTAGGTCAACACTAAGTTATCACGATGAATTAATTCGGGCTCTGCCACAAAACCCAATATACCCTCAATGTCGGTACTTTTATGTTGCTTGATCTTGTCGACATCTAAATAACCATAATTAACCAAACCTCGAGCCAGTTCTTTACCCTGTTGATCGACACAACTAACCAGCTCACCCCGTTCAAACCGCCCTTTTACCGCCTGCACCCCAACCGGCAATACGCTAACACCCGATCTAGTTAAGGCCTTGGCCGCGCCCGCATCTAAAACCAACTGACCCTTGATATCTAAGTGCGCCGTCAACCAGCGTTTTCTAGCAGATACCGGCGCCTCTTCGGGCACCAATAAACTACCAATCAATTGACCATCAATAATGTCTAAAATAACTTGTTCTTTTAAACCGGGCGCGATAATCGTCGCCGAACCTGAACGAGAGGCTAGTCGAGCTGCAGTCAATTTGGTCGCCATACCTCCGCGTCCTAAGGCACCAGAGCCGCCCGTTGCCGCCAAATCCAATTGCTTATCGTTGACTGACGCCTGCGATATCAACTGTGCGCTTGGATTAACCCTTGGATCCGCATCAAAAAAACCGAGTTGATCGGTGAGAATCATCAACAGGTCTGCGCCCATTAAATTCGCAATAATAGCACCCAAGGTGTCATTATCGCCCACCCTTAGTTCCTCGGTGGCGACCACGTCATTTTCGTTAATAATAGGAACAACCGATAATTTCAACAAGGTTTTAATCGTCGCCCTTGCGTTTAAATACCGCGTTCTGTTGGATAAATCGTCGTGGGTTAATAACACCTGCGCCGTTTTTGAGCCATGCGCTTGAAAACTTTGTTCATACGCTTGAATTAATCCCATCTGACCCACCGAAGCGGCCGCTTGTAGTTCTTGTAATGCATGCGGGCGTTTATTCCAACCCAGTCTAACCATGCCCTCAGCAACTGAACCCGATGACACAACTATTACATCTATACCACGGGATTTTAATTGGCTGATTTGTGCCACCCAATCATTAATCGCAGCCCTATTTAGACCTTGGCCATTAGCCGTTAACACGGCGCTGCCTATTTTAATCACGCAGCATTTAATCTGCTTTAATTCAGATCTTGATTTCATCGTAATGACTTGTCAGTATTATTCTGGCTGGCTGGTTTCTAATTGTTCTAATTCGAGTGCTTTTTGTTGCTCTAAGTAATCCATAATCGCACGTACCAATGCTTTCGTACCGGATTTATTCACTGCTGATACATTAAAAACCGGACCTTCCCAAGCGAGCTCATCAACTATCATTTGACAGTGTTGATCAACTTCATCAGCAGGCAATAAATCTATTTTATTCAGTACTAACCAGCGCGTTTTCTTAGCTAACTCTCCGCCCCATTTTTCAATTTCTAAAATGGCTGCCTTAGCGCCAGCTACTGGACCCTGATCAGAATCGTAGGGTTGTACGTCCACCACGTGCAGCAATAAATTATTACGCGCAAGGTGGCGTAAAAACAAATTACCAAGCCCCGCACCTTCTGCAGCACCTTCAATAATACCGGGAATATCAGCAATAACAAAGCTGCGTAACTCATCTGCTCGCACTACACCTAAACTCGGGTGCAAGGTAGTAAACGGGTAATTCGCCACTTTCGGTTGGGCAGAAGAAATGGCGCGAATCAAACTGGATTTACCCGCATTCGGTAAGCCTAATGTGCCCACGTCTGCGAGCACTTTTAACTCGAGTCGCAACACCCGATGTTCACCGGCTGATCCTGGGGAAAACTGCCTAGGCGCCCTATTGGTGCTGCTTTTATAACGTGCATTACCGAGGCCGTGAAAACCACCCGACGCCACTAATAGCCGTTGCCCTTCTTTGACCACGTCACCTATTAACTCATCCGTACCATCATCGTAAACGATCGTACCTAAAGGCACTGGCACGACAAGGTCGTCACCACCCTTACCAGTACAATCCTTACTCCTGCCTTTTTCACCATGCTCGGCCCTTAATAGCCGATTAAAACGCAGGTCGATCAAGGTATTCAAAGCCCCTGTGCCTTGTAAGTACACGCTACCGCCATCCCCACCGTCACCACCATCAGGGCCACCAAAAGGAATATATTTTTCGCGCCTGAAACTAACGTGCCCCTTGCCGCCATTACCCGCTTCTGCGCGTACACTCGCTTCGTCTACGAATTTCATACTAATGTCCCGTTTGTCTTGCTGTATATTATTTCATACGTTTAACGCAATAAAAAACCCTGTCTATGACAGGGTTTTTTTGAATAAGCACCTGCCATTACCGCAGCGTACTGTCCATTACTTTAGGCAGTTTCGATGCGTACAAATTTTTTACGTTTTGGTCCTTTTACTTCAAAAACGACTTTACCTGCTTCTGTTGCATACAAGGTATGGTCTTTACCACATCCCATATTTTCACCTGGGTGAAAACGTGTTCCTCGTTGGCGAACAATGATATTGCCAGCTAGAACGCTTTCGCCGCCGTAGCGCTTAACGCCCAGTCGCTTTGACTCTGAATCACGTCCGTTTCTAGTACTACCACCTGCTTTCTTATGTGCCATGCTTGCTTCCTTTGTTTATTAACCTGCAGAAATACCTGTAATGAGTATTTCAGTATAGTACTGACGGTGACCCATTTTTTTCATGTGGTGTTTTCTACGTTTAAATTTAATGATGTTGACTTTTTTGTGGCGACCCTGAGATCTAACTGTAGCTGTTACAGTTGCACCGTCAATATTAGGCGTACCCACTTTAAGACCTGCTTCGCCGTTTACTAAGAGCACTGAATCAAACGTGTATTCACTACCTTCTTCAACGTCCAGTTTTTCGATCTTAAGAAAATCACCTTCGGCGACTTTATATTGTTTACCGCCTGTTTGAATTACCGCGTACATTATCTAGAGACTCCCTAGTTTGGTGAGTGGTTTTAAAAAAGAGGCGAATTTTAGCCTTTCATAAGCAATTGGTCAATCCTAAATAAGCAAGGAAAACTATTTTGTTAACTGCTTTTACCACCGAATACTTGGTATTATACGCTATTGACTCACTTTACTTTAAGCTATTCTTCTCATGAGCAGTACTAATTTACCTTTATCCCCTGAAAAAATAGATTTTAATACCATACAGCGGCTAATGGCAGACGCCATGGCTGAGGTTGATAAAGAAATCCTCAGTCAGCTTCAATCAGATGTGGTACTCATTAACCAAATTGGTTTTCATATCGTCAACAGCGGGGGGAAACGCCTAAGACCCATGCTTGTCGCCTTGTCCGCTCTTGCGCTTGGCTATCAAGGCAATCAACATACCAATTTAGCAGCCATCATCGAGTTTATTCACACCGCCACTTTATTGCATGATGATGTCGTTGACGAATCTGATATGAGACGAGGTGAAAGCACAGCCAATGCTATTTGGGGTAACGCCGCCAGCGTTTTAGTCGGTGACTTTTTATACTCGCGTTCCTTTGAAATGATGGTCAGCATCAACAATATGCGCGTGATGGACGTTTTGTCACACACCACCAATGCCATTGCTGAAGGCGAGGTTCTACAACTGCTCAACATTAACAACCCAGATACTAACGAGGCCCAATACCTAGAGGTTATACGTAGAAAAACCGCAAAACTTTTTGAAGCAGCAACCCAGCTGGGCGCCATTTTAACCCACCAAGATAAAACCATTGAAGATGCCTTAGCGGCCTATGGCTTACACCTAGGCAATGCTTTCCAAGTTATGGACGATATGCTGGACTATACGGCGAACACAGACGAATTAGGCAAAAATCTCGGCGATGATTTGGCCGAAGGAAAACCAACACTTCCCTTGATTCACGCTATTGCACACGGTACTGCCGAACAAGCCCACTTTATTAAAGAAACAATCAAGCATGGTCGTCGACAGGCTTATCCTGAGGTTTTAACCATTATCACATCGACCGGCTCGCTAGAATACACGGCTCAGTTCGCTGCAACTGAAGCTAAAAAAGCCATTGCTGCGATAGAAAAGATGCCTGATAACCCGTATAAAACAGCGATGGAACAGCTCGCCTGGTTCTCTATTCAACGCAGTTATTAGGCCGCGTCTAACACCCCAGTTAAAACTGGTATATTTTGCAACAACCCGCTATTTGTATCCTGTGCTGCAAAATTAACGTCACGGTAGCAGTGCACTTGGTTGCTTAAACTTTGATATAATTAGCGTTTAAAAAAACAATCAAACACAGGGCATCTTTATGAGTGTAGAACAACACGACAAATACCTAGCTGAATGGGAAAACCGTCAAGAAATTGCCGAAGCCATGATTCCCATCATCGGTAAAATGTACCGTAGCAGTGGCGTCGTTCTTAAGATATACGGCAGGACCTTAATTAACGCCTCGCCGGTAACCATCCTTAAACTGCACCGTTACGTGCGCCAATTTGAAAAAAAAGAACTGTCTATTCACGATAGTTTTAAGGTGCTAATCGCCTTACAAAAAATGAAATTAGGTCCTGTTCGAATTGACTTGGGCATTTTGGCTGTTCAGTTCAATACTGACGCTAGCGGCCTTGCATTAGAGGACTTCTTAGCACAGAAATTAGGCGATGGCATTCGTCAAATTCAAGAACAATCCTCCTCTGAACCTAGAGACGTTGTGCTGTACGGATTTGGCCGTATCGGCCGGTTACTCGCACGTTTATTAATAGAACGGACTGGTTCGGGTAATAAAATGCGCCTACGCGCTATTGTTGTACGCAAAGGCAGTGATGATGATTTGCAAAAACGCGCCAGTCTACTTCGACGCGACTCGGTACATGGTTCGTTCAAAGGCACCATTAAGGTCAACGAAAAAGACAACACCATCATGGCCAACGGCAACTTAATCCAAGTTATTTATGCTAATCACCCGAAAGAAATTGACTATACCCAATACGGCATTCAGGACGCCTTGGTCGTTGACAACACAGGCATTCGCAGAGATGAGGCCGCCCTCAGTGAACACTTTTTAGCTAAAGGCGCTGTCAAAGCCCTATTAACGGCACCCGGTAAAGACGTTAAAAACATCGTTTTTGGCGTCAATACAGATGATATCAAACCCGAAGACAACGTTATTTCTGCCGCCAGCTGCACTACTAATGCGATCACACCAACGCTTAAAGCAATAAACGACAAATATGGCATCATCAAAGGTCATGTCGAAACCGTACATTCCTATACTAACGACCAAAACCTGATTGATAACTTTCACAAAGGTGAGCGTCGTGGCCGTGCTGCAGCGCTGAATATGGTGCTCACAGAAACCGGGGCAGCTAAAGCCGTATCCAAAGCACTACCTGAACTAGAAGGAAAATTGACCGGGAATGCGATTCGTGTACCGACGCCTAATGTTTCGATGGCTATCCTTAATCTAAACTTGAAAAAGGACACCGATAAACGCTCATTAAACAGTTTCTTACGTGATATGGCGTTACATTCTCCAATGCGCGAACAAATTGACTACACCACGTCAACCGAAATCGTCTCGACCGACCTCGTTGGCGCACGTAAAACAGCAACAATCGATTCAAAAGCAACGATTGCTACCGGAGATTCGTGCATTCTTTATTTATGGTATGACAATGAGTTTGGCTACAGCTGCCAAGTTATTCGGGTTATGCAAAAGATGATGGGCTTGGACTTCCCATCTCTTCCCACGAAAGACTAAAATGCTTAAATCATAAAAAAGCCCGCTAATAGCGGGCTTTTTTATCACCAAAAACCTAGCTTATTTGTTAGGTCGATGAGCGACCAAGTCATTGACTACCGAAGGATCTGCTAAGGTCGACGTATCCCCCAACTCATCAATCAAGTTTTCAGCTATTTTACGTAAAATACGCCGCATGATCTTACCTGAGCGCGTTTTTGGTAAGCCCGGCGCCCATTGAATAACGTCTGGCGAAGCGATAGGGCCTATTTCTTTACGTACGTGAGCAACCAATTCTTTTCTGAGCGCTTCGCTTGCTTCCACGCCATCCATTAAGGTGACGTAGGCATAGATACCCTGCCCTTTGATTTCGTGCGGATAACCCACAACGGCTGCCTCCGCTACTGCTTCGTGCAATACGAGGGCGCTTTCCACTTCCGCCGTGCCCATGCGATGGCCCGACACATTGATAACATCATCCACCCGCCCAGTAATCCAATAATGCCCATCCGCATCTCGACGAGCACCATCACCAGGAAAATAATACCCAGGATAATTGGCAAAATAGGTGTCGATAAAGCGTTGATGATCTGCATAAAGCGTTCTAGCAATACCTGGCCAAGGGCGTTTAATGATTAATATACCTTCAGCTGGGTTACCGGCTACTTCTTTTCCTTTGGCATCGACCAAACCCAGCTCTACGCCAAAGAAAGGCTGCATGGCAGAACCCGGTTTAAGGTCCGTCGCGCCGGGTAAAGGCGTAATTAAGATTCCACCCGTTTCCGTTTGCCACCAAGTGTCGACGATGGGGCAGCGTTCAGCACCCACAACACGGTGATACCATTCCCATGCTTCTGGGTTGATCGGCTCACCGACACTGCCTAACAGTCGGAGGCTACTGAGGTCGCAAGCGTTAACAAACTCTTCACCTTTAGCCATAAGCGCGCGAATGGCCGTTGGCGCTGTATAAAAAATATTAACCTTATGTTTTTCGATTACCCGCCAAAAACGTGAGGCATCAGGGTAAGTCGGCACACCTTCAAACATGAGTGTTTTTGCACCGTTAGCTAGGGGGCCGTATACGATATACGAATGGCCAGTCACCCAACCCACATCAGCGGTACACCAATATACATCGCCCTCATGGTAATCGAACACATACTTATGTGTCATAGCCGCGTGTAACAAGTAGCCACCGGTTGTGTGCACAACTCCTTTCGGTTTACCCGTTGAGCCTGATGTATACAAAATAAACAGCGGATCTTCCGCGTCCATTTCCTCGGCTGGACAATCTGCCGATGCTTGATTAACAAGGTCGTGGTACCAAACGTCACGCCCTTCAGACCAAACAACATCACCACCTGTTCGTTTAATGACAACCGTGTGTTTAACTGATGGCGCATGTTTAATTGCTTGATCAGCATTCGCTTTCAAAGGTATGTTTTTACCTCCACGGACGCTTTCGTCTGCGGTAATAACCGCAACCGCTTCAGAATCGATGATACGGTCTTTCAACGCGTCGGCCGAGAAGCCACCAAAAACGACTGAATGAACCGCGCCAATCCTAGCGCATGCAAGCATTGCAATTGCCGCTTCAGCAACCATTGGCATATAAATACACACCCGGTCACCTTTCTTGACACCTAATGATTTTAGCCCGTTGGCAAAACGGCACACTTCTGCGTGTAATTCCTTATAGCTATAGCTCTTATCGGTTTCTGGGTCATCACTTTCCCAGATAATAGCGACTTGTTCAGCGCGTGTTTCCAAATGCCGATCTAGGCAATTGACGCTGACGTTCAGTTTACCACCGGCAAACCAGTTGATTTCACCCTTTGGAAAATCATACGTGAGCGTCGTATCCCAATCTTTAGACCATGTTAAAAACTGTTTTGCTTTTTCAGCCCAAAAGCCTTCTGTGTCATCCAGCGAGCGTTGGTACTCAGATTGATACGTTTGTTTATCAATAAACGTGTGTGCAGCTGCATCAGCCGGTACGCTATACACCTTATTGCCTGTCATAATATCTCCTCTAATTTCTTTTAATTTTATAGGCGCACCCTATTTTAATGCATAAATAAGCCACCATTGATGCTGAGTTCGGAACCGGTTGTATAACTCGACAATTCACTCGCTAAAAACGACACCCCGTGGGCTATTTCTTCGGCCGTGCTTAGACGACCCATCGGTATACCTTGCTCAATTTGCTGACGAACTTCTTCCGCAATTGCCATTACCATAGGGGTGGCCACATAACCCGGCGATAAGGTATTTACCGTCACGCCCTTGCGCGCAGTCTCTCGCGCCAATGATTTTGTAAAACCGTGCATGCCCGCTTTTGCGGCCGAATAATTACATTGCCCAAATTGCCCCATCTGACCGTTAATCGAAGAGATATTGATAATACGACCAAAACCTCGCTCCATCATTCCTTCAAATACTTGTCTCGTCATATTGAACACGCTGTTTAAATTGGTATCAATAACCGCATCCCAACGTTCAGCGGTCATCTTTTTAAACGCACCGTCTTTGGTGATCCCGGCGTTATTGACCAATATGTCAATTGGCCCCACGTGATCTTCTACCCATTTAATAGCAACACCGCAGGCATCAAAGTCTGTCACGGGGCAATACACTATATTTATATCAAGCCCTGCTTGCCGTTGGACGGCTTGCCAAGCTTCCGCTTTTTCCTTGTTATTGTATGCAGCGACCACTTTATAGCCATCATCAATAAAGCGCTTACAAATCGCCTCGCCAATACCACCTGTACCACCCGTAACTAAAGCCACCCTTTGATTCATCCTGATCCCCTTAATATAAAGTCAACTTGCCATAAACAGTCGTTTTAGCTTACTACACTTTAAAGTAATCGCATAGATCACATCTTTCATAACGATGAATAAGTTGCAGTGTATTTAAAGTCATGTACGACAACGATTTTCATTCAATAGTTTAGCTAAATCGTCAGCGATAAAGTCTATTCAAACTATGGATTGTTATTTTGGCAACGAGACTATTCGTTTTTATTTTTTATAAAGGACCTTTGTGTTTTAATAAAATGCAAAATCGATAACACTTTTTTTTGTATTTTGAGCTACACTGGATTTGGTAACTTTTCATTAATGACGAAGGGGTTTTAATATGCTCGTATCAACCAACCATCGTAAATTTATACGAATGAACGCCGAGTGCCAGATGGAGTTTTCTCACTTAGGTACTGGGGAAAAAGGAACGGGGCATAGCATTAATTTAAGCGCCGCCGGTATTCTTTTTAGAACCAGCGACAAACTAACACAAGGCTCCTCGTTAGAAATATCGGTTATGCCCGTTAATAATGTTACCCCACCGCTTAACGCACTTATCGAGATAATTCGTGTGGTGTCAGTAGATAATGACGAATACGAAATTGCCGCGACCATCGAAGGTATTAAGGGTAGCTAATAAACCACGTTGTAGAGAAATAATTTGTACACTATCACCAAAAACCTTAATTTTTGTTACGGCCATCGTTTGATGAACCACCCGGGTAGATGCCGCCACCTTCATGGTCACTCAGCTCGTGTTTCTATCACCTTTGCTTCCGAGACGCTTAATGAACAAGGCATGATCTGCGACTTTTCAGACATTAGCGCATACGCAGGTGGCTGGATCGACGAGACCTTAGATCACAATATGTTATTGCATAAAGATGACCCTATCCTAGCGAGCTTGCAACAAGCCGGCGAACGCGTCTTAGTGGTTGAAGACCACCCTACTGCAGAGTTTTTAGCAAAAATGATTTTTGATTACATGGTAAAAGGTCAATTTCCCGTCAAAGAAGTCTCAATATGGGAAACTGAAAGCGCTCACGCTAGCTATTCAAGCCCCTAATGTTGAGTCAAGTCAGACCCGTGAATAAGTCCTTTTGCCTGCAAATGCTGTGCGAAAAAAACTATACTCTACTGCTTAAGCTAACACCCCTGCTTAACCCATCCGTCATTAACACCACAATTAGATCCAAGCTACTCGAAACAGGGCCTTTTACCCATACCCTCACGTTGTACCATCATGGTTATGAGCAAGACCTCTCCAGCCCTCAATTTAAGTGCCGCGTCTACCTAGATACAAAATCGGTTGAGGTGATCAGTGTGCAAGGAACCGTGTTTCAACGCAACTCAGCGCGACAATCTGCCAAAGACATGTTAAACAAAAAGTGGGATCTCAATTATTTTTTGGAAAAATGGCTCACCTTTCAACTTAAATTATCAACCGTCAATCGCGACACCAACCATGCCGTTAACGCCTAAGGCGCGCCACTTGATTTTCTACTCAGGGTAAAAACGACTGGACTGAGCAATAACAACGCCAGTAGATTTGGAATCGCCATCAAACCGTTTAAAACATCAGCCAATAACCACAGTAAATTTAATTCCATCATCGCACCCAAAGGAATCGCCAGCACCCAAGCCACCCGATACCATGGGATAATCCTAACACCCCATAAATATTCTGCGCATCGTTCGCCGTAATAACTCCAGCCCAAAAGTGTCGTTAAGGCAAAAATAGCCAAGCCAAAACTTACCACATACTCACCCACGCCCGGCAGCCCCCTATTAAATGCGTATGCAGACAACGAGGCACCCGTTTCACCACTGGTCCAGCTGCCGGTTAAGATAATCACTAGCGCTGTCATCGTACAAATGATAATCGTATCGATAAACGTGCCGAGCATGGCAATCTTTCCTTGTTCAACTGGGTTATTAGTTTTTGCTGCTGCGTGGGCAATCGGCGCCGTTCCAAGACCTGCCTCATTAGAAAAAATACCACGCGCTACGCCAAAGCGTATCGCCGCCATGACCCCAGCCCCTGCAAACCCACCCGCTGCTGCCGTACCACTAAAGGCATCATTAACGATCAACTGCAGGGCTGTTGGCACCGAATCTAAACGCTGAATAATGATAATACCGGCACCCAGCACGTAAGCGATGGCCATAAAAGGAACCAGCTTTGCGGCTACTTGAGCGATCCGTTTAATACCGCCCAATAAAACTAAGTAAACAATAAGCGCCATCACCAACCCTGTTGCCCAAACTGGGGTATTGAGTGTGCTATTAAGCACATCGGCAACGGAATTAGCCTGAACAGTATTACCAATACCAAAAGCGGCTACCGAGCCAAAAAAAGCAAACACCGCGCCCAGCCATTGCCAATTTTTACCCAGACCATTTTTAATGTAGTACATCGGGCCACCGACGTAGGCGCCGTTTTCATCAAGCTCTCGGTATTTAACTGCTAATACGGCCTCTGCGTACTTTGTAGCCATACCCAGCAATGCTGTTAACCACATCCAAAAAATAGCGCCCGGCCCACCTAAAAATATAGCTGTGGCGACCCCAGCAATGTTGCCGGTACCGATAGTAGCCGCGAGTGAGGTCATTAAGGCGTTAAATGGACTTATTTCACCATCGGCCAAGGCATTGCTTCGGCGGCCGCGCCACATTAAACTGAACGCAGCGGGTAACTGCCTGATGGGCATAAAAAACAGACCCAGCATTAAATATAACCCTGTGCCTAATAACAAAACCAATATAATTGGCCCCCAGACAATACCGCTAATCGTTTGCAACAGTTGCGTTAATACGTCCATATCCTTTCCTATTATTATTTAACCCAAACCAGCCCACCAATAGATCAATATGGCTTAATGTTTGTAGCCTGTAGATTCGTTGCAGTAAAACTCGCTTAACGGCATACTTAATTGTTTTTATCCTTTATTATTACAGCTTAAACCCGCTCAAGCCATTCTTTCATTTTTATCAGGAGTCATACGATGTATAGCAAAAACTCGCCACATATTATCGATGCTAAGCAGGGTGAGGAAATTTACCTTTGCCAATGCGGCCAATCGGCTAAAGCCCCTTATTGTGACGGTAGCCATAAAGAAATTGACCAGCGCCCTTTAGTCCATACGGTTGGTCAAGACAAACAACTGTACGTTTGCGGCTGCGGCAACTCCACCAATTTGCCTTGGTGTGACGGCAGCCATAACAAATAATTTACCCTCAAGGCCCCCTCTATGACTCTGCTCTTTGATTTTTTTAACTCCGATGATATCGCTGATGACGCGATGTATTACTTTGAAATGCACGGCTTTTTAACCAGCCTTGTCATTCAACCCGGCAGCCTAACAACAAGCCAAATAATTGATGAAATCTTTAATCATAAAACCGTCGACGATGCTATTTTAAATGCCGTTTCTGCGCTTCAAAAAGAGATAGAACAAGCCTTACTTAACGCCGAATTCCCAGATGTTATACAGGCCGGTGAAGATGAAGATTCATTAACTTTTTGGGCCACAGGCTTTATGCAAGCTATTTTCATGCATCAAGAACAATGGTTTGAGAAAGAGCCTGACCTAGTAGCAGAACTGACGTTACCGATACTTAATTGTTCTGAGTTATTAGATGAGGAACTGGATGACGTTAATTTAAATGATGAGGTATTAGAGCAGATGGCAGACACCATTCCAGATTGTGTCATCGATTTATACCTACTTTTTAATACCCCGGAAAACGTCTAGATCCTTTTGCTGAGCACGTCGTTATTTCAAAATGCAAACGTTAGCGATCTGGCGTGGGTACTGGCAAGTCCACCACTTATTCAAGGCAATATAGCAACTTGCCACTGGACAGATAGTGCTTTTTGGCAGCAGCAAGGTCAGGCTTTTTATAATAATTTATTACAAACCGACACGGACTCGTCGGCACTACACGATTTATTAAAAAGACAAACCGATCGGCGCTTAGGTCATCGCTTTGAGACGCTGTTGAGCTACTGGTTTAATAACAATGAGCGATACCAACTGATCGCACAAAATCTACAAGTACAAGACACCGAAAAAACGATTGGGGAGTTTGATTTTATTGTTAAAGACCACCTACATAACACATACCAACACTGGGAAGTGGTGTGTAAGTTTTATCTGGGTCTCGGTGATACGGCACAACCCGAAAATTGGTACGGGCCGATGCTCAAAGACCGTCTAGCGATTAAATACAAGCAGATGCAAACTCGGCAAAGCCAGCTTTCACATCACCCAGCCTCTGTTAGCCTGCTAAAGACATTAGGTATCCACATACAACAGCCTGTGTGCCTGATGAAAGGTCGCTTATTTTACCCTTTAACACAGTCAGCAAAAATCAGCCCAAACCTTGTATCTAGCGACCATCAACAGGGTTGGTGGGCCAGAACAGACGATTTTTTTAACTACTATAAAAAATCAACCCTTCGTTGGTGTATTTTAAGTAAAAACCAGTGGCTCGCACAGCAACGCTTTAACCCAGCGGAACGCGCCTACTCTACCAGTGAGCTGATCGATGCGTTTAGTTGCGAGGCAAACCCGCGACCTATATGTGTGGCTGGTTTTTTAAGCAATTTACCTCAGCAATTAGAACAAACACGTGGGTTTTTAGTCGCAAAAGACTGGGCGAAGGCAATCGTTATCAACGATAATAGTCATTAAATATACGCATTAAAAAGAGAAAAAATTGAATCATTCAACCGAAGAACCCGTCGAACAAATTGATATTGGCAACTGTAAGATCACCTTATTGGGCACTGCCCATGTTTCTAAAGCGAGCGTGAATGCCGTCACATCACTCATTGAGTCGGATCAGTTTGATGCCGTCGCAATAGAGCTATGCCCAGGGCGATACAATGCCCTCATCGACCCCGATAGCCTCGCTAAAATGGATTTATTTAACGTCATTAAAAGTGGCAAAGCAGCCATGGTGACCGCAAGTTTAGCCCTTGGTGCTTTCCAACAAAAAATGGCCGACGAACTGGGTATTGAACCTGGCGCAGAAATGAAAATGGCCGCTTCCTTGGCAAAACAAAAACATTTGCCGGTACTGCTCATTGATCGTGACGTAGGCACAACGCTAAAACGCGTGTACAGAAATGTGCCTTGGTGGAAGCGTATGGAGCTCTTTTCTGGCTTATTAGCTAGCGTGATTTTTTCTGAAAAAATTGACGAAAAAGAGATCGAAAAGCTAAAACAAGGCGATGTTTTGGAATCTACTTTTGCACAATTTGCCGAATCATCGAGTGAAATCTACCAACCCTTGGTAAATGAACGCGATCAATACATGGCACGCCGCTTATACGATGAAGCCCTTAGCGGTCAACATACGCAGCTACTCGCCATTGTTGGCGCAGGCCATTTACACGGCATTAAAGCGTATTTAGAAACCCAATTGCGCGACAGTAAAAGTCTTGAAGAACTCGACACTATCCCCAGCCCTAGCCGCTGGCCAAAGTTTATACCTTGGATTATCGTTGGGCTTATTTTTATTGGCTTTGCTGTTGGTTTTCAACGGGCACCCGAGTTGGGTTGGCAGTTGGTTATTGAGTGGGTTGTGATCAATGGCACCTTATCCGCCCTCGGTGCATTACTAGCGGCAGCGCACCCGTTAACGATTATCACCGCCTTTTTAGCCGCACCACTAACCTCACTCAACCCGACAGTTGGTGCCGGCATGGTTACCGCTGCGGTTGAAGCCTGGATACGAAAACCACGCGTAGGTGACTTTTCTAGCCTCAAAAAGGACACCATTCAACTGCGTGGCTGGTGGAAAAACAGGGTCTCGCGGACCTTATTGGTTTTCTTTTTTAGTACGCTTGGTTCCGCCGCTGGAACATACATTGCGGGCTTTAGGATAGTCGAACAACTTACTTGATTAGCTGGTGGACGCTGCGCCTGATTTGCTGGCTCAGCACCAGACCCGAATCGTCGATAATCGACTCTAAAGCCGAAGAAAACGTTATTTTCCCTTGGCTATCAGGCCAAATAATGCGTTGCTCAAACAGCCCATCAATAAACCCTTTAAATAAGGCTTTATCAAAGAAATCGGGCGAGTTTAATTCATACATCAGGGTTAACCGCTCAGCCACTTGAGTACACGTATCTTCTAAGCTTTTTCGATTAAGCACACCCGGGCCTTTAACCTTGATAACGACCACGGTTAAATAATAGCGCTCTAAGCTCAGCAATACGCCCTTGGACAAGCTATTTATCGCCATCGCCTCGGTACTCACCATTGACAAGTGATTATCGCTCTCAAGCAATAAACCTGCTGATACCAAGCAGTCGACCGTTTTGTTGGTGAGCGCACTTAACTGACGCGTACTCCAATGCATCGATAGTTCGGCTTTCAAAAAGGGATAGACCAATTTAAACCAATGTATCAACTGTTTTTTAGTTAATGAGGCATTACTTAATACACAGCAAGCAATAAACGAAGGCAAGACAAATAAATGACTGATGTTATTCCTAAAGTAGGTCATTCGAATGGCTTGATCCGGTTCAACCGATATCAAATCACCTAGCCCGTTTAGATTGCGCTGAATTAGACCAAACTGTTCACCGTAGGCAATAATACCTGCCCCATCTAAATTAGTCAGACTGACATCTTTAGAATAGGGAACCGTTTTCAGTAAGTTTAAGTACAAGTTAAGCTGCAAGCTTAAGTCTTCTTCGGTCATTGTTTGTTTTGGCGTACCTAACAGCGTCATCGCTAACAGACCTACTGCATTCACATGTGTCGCTTGGTTGATCCCCGCCATAATCTGCTGACCCAGTTTATTAACGACATTTGGCATCCAATCTTGTTTACCCGCCAGTCCATCACGTCGCCAATCCGGTAATTGCTGATCCAACAAATCATTCAATGCAATAGGACTGCCAAAATTTACGTGGACCTGACCAAAGTGCTCTTTTAATGCCTTTATTGAGCGTAAAAACCCCATCACCGATTCGGTTTTTTTAGGTTTACCACTCAATTCATTAATATAGGTTTCACCTTCCACCAATTTTTCATAGGCAAAATTGACCGGAACAAAAACCACCGAGCGCTTATGCTCGCGGATATGACTACGAACAGTCATCGCTAATAGACCCGGTTTTGCTTTTAAACGCTTACCGGTTCGACTGCGCCCTCCCTCGACAAAATATTCGACAGCGGTGCCCTTACTCGCCAAATACCCCATATAGGTTTCAAACACCGCGCCGTATAGCACATTGCCTTTAAACGAACGGCGTAAAAAAAATGCGCCACAACGCCTTAGCCACGGCCCAATAATAGGGATGTTTAAATTAAGACCAGCAGCAACATGTGGCGGCGCTAAGCCTGCATTAAATAAGACGTAGGAGAGAACTAAATAATCCATATGACTTTGGTGACTCGGCACATACACAATCTGGTGTTCGCGCGATAAGCGCTCAACCCGCTCAAAGTGGTGCAGCACGATGCCATCATAGAGTTTATTCCACAGCTTGTTGAGCAACCGTTCTAACAACACCGCCGCACGCATATTGATAACCGCCGCAATTTCTCGGGCATACGCTTTGGCCTTTTTTTCGGCCGCTGCTTGAGGTGTTTTTTTAATTTTTACTTCGCGTTCAATCGCTTGTTTGACCAACGGTTGTTGTAATAGATGGTCCGCTAACTTTTTACTTGAGGGTTGATCGGGCCCAATCATCGCTAAGCGTGTCCTTGCAAAGTGTAGGCGTAGCACGCGTGATAACTTACGTGTCAAATACGGTACGCTTTGCCCAGCCTTCACGACACCTTTTAACGATACCGGTTCGCCGTAACGCAAAACAGTTTGCCTACCATTAAATAAAATGGACAAAAAGCGAGAAAAAACCGTAGAACGCACCCCTTCGTCGGTAAAAATACTCGCTAATAAGCCATCAGATTTTCGCGGTGACCTACCCCAAAAAACGGATACTGGCACGATCAACACATCGTCTAATTGTTGGTTATCAACCGCATTAATCAAACGACTTAAACGGCTTGGCGCAGGATCGTAAAAACCATCCTTAATGCGATTAAGTACCAATACTGCGGTGGCTTCTTTGCCACCTTCCCATTGCATCCCAGCCGAAGGCAATGGTAAATCGAGATGTCTGCAGGTTTGTTCTAAAACGATTTGTTTTGAACAGACATCGCTATACGTGACATAACAAATTGTTTTACCTTTTAGTTTTTCTAAACGTTCGCCGTCATTGGGCAACACCGTCACCTTGACCCATAACGATAATAACCATCGCAAGATAGCTGAACCCACCACGGCTAACTGCTCGCCTTCATAGGACGAAACATCAATGGCGCTGCGTTAATAACATCACTGCAAGCCTTGTCAGTTTGCGTCAAACCTTCAAAATCAAACAACTGACTATCCAGTAATTGCGATGGTTTAATATTTTTTAGGCTATTAAAAATCGTTTCTACCCGACCAGGAAACTCTTTATCCCACTGACTCAACATGTTTTTCATATTAACGCGCTGCAGGTTCTCTTGGCTGCCGCATAAATTACATGGAATGATCGGGTAGGCTTTTAAGTCGGAAAACTCGGCGATATCTTTTTCACGTGAATAGGCCAAAGGGCGAATCACAATGTGTTTGCCATTATCACTTTTAAGTTTTGCTGGCATCGCCTTCAACTGCCCACCATAAAACATATTAAGAAAAAATGTTTCGACGATATCATCACGGTGGTGACCCAACGCTATTTTGTTATAACCGTGTTCTTCTGCATAGGCATATAAAGCACCACGGCGCATTCGTGAACACAAACCACAGGTGGTTTTGCCCTCTGGAATAATCCGCGTGACAACGCTGTAGGTATCTTGCTCAATGACATGATAGTCAACGCCTATGGATTGTAGATAGGCAGGTAATACGTGCTCTGGAAACCCAGGCTGCTTTTGGTCTAAATTTACCACCATCACTTCAAAATCAATCGGCGCGTTGTGTTTAAGGTTTAATAAAATATCCAACATCGTGTAGGAGTCCTTACCACCCGACAAACACACCATCACCCGATCACCGTGCTCGATCATTTTATAATCGGCAATTGCCTGCCCCATCTCGCGGCGCAAGCGTTTTTGTAGTTTGTTAAACCTTAGCTTAGTTTTGTCTGATTGATTCATGCCTGTATTTTATCAGAGATGTGTAACATTGCTCTAAGTAGATGCGAAATCACTGACAAAATGCTATAACAAGACACCCAAAAAAGGAATCTTAACTATGTCTACTATCAGCTTAGAAAGTCGTGCAAGCGGTGCCATCATGGGTGCTTACATTGGTGACGCCTTAGGGTTAGGTCCTCATTGGTACTACAATCTAGATGAACTTCATTCAACCTATGGTGAGTGGATACAAGACTATACCGCGCCGCAAGCGGATCGTTATCACGGTGGCATGAAAGCGGGTCAATCATCGCAAGCAGGTTTAATTTTAACGATGTTAATCGATTCGTTGTTGGATAAAAAAGGCTACCAAGAAACCGATTTTTGCCAGCGTCTGGACGATGACTTATTTCCCTTGCTCGATGGCACGCCCAAGGTTGGCCCAGGCGGGTTTACAAGCCAGTCCATACGTGAGGCCTGGATTTTACGCACCCAACAACATAAGCCTTGGGGCCAAGTAGCGGGTTACACCGACAATACTGAGGCCGCCGAACGTATTTTAGCCCTCGCTGTTCGTTATGCCACTGACCCCAAATTATTAGCCGAAAGCGTCTCTAGCAATACCCGCCTAACGCAGTGCGACGAGACCATTAATGCGATGACCGTTGCCTATGCCGCTGTCTTAGGTATGTTGGTACAAGGCCACCCCTTAGATGAAGAACTCTCGGGCAAATTGATGGCCTTAGTCGCCGACCACCAACTGCCCTTTCATGCCATGACGATACCCGGCGCACTATCGTCTGCTGCTGGCACTTTTGCTTCACCCGATGCCTTACTCACACCATCTAGTATCGCCCGCGCTGCGCAACAGGATCTTATTCAACCGGCTTGGAAAGTCTCTTTAGTCTACGGTATGCCGTGTGCGGTTTATCATCAATTTCCTGCCTGTTATTATTTAGCGGCCCGTTACCCCGATGATTTTGAATCAGCGGTATTGCACGCCATTAACGGTGGCGGCCAAAACATGGCCAGAGCCATGTTGACGGGTGCGTTAGTGGGCGCGCAAGTGGGCCTAGAAGGGATTCCTCAGCGCTTTATTGACGGCTTAGACAATGGCGAGAAATTACTCCAACGCGCGCAACAATTGGCGGCACAAATCAATCATTAAGGTGATGGCATTATCCCAAGCAAAAAGCTGGAAACCGTATTTAAACGACGAACTCAATCAGCCCTATATGCTCGCTTTAAAAGAGTTTTTACGCCTCGAAAAAGCAGCACATAAGACCATCTACCCACATTCTTCGCACTGGTTTCACGCACTTGAAATAACCCCTTTAGACAAAGTTAAGGTCGTTATTTTAGGTCAAGACCCTTACCATCAGCCGCATCAGGCGCATGGTTTATGTTTTTCTGTACAACCCGATGTGAAAATTCCGCCCTCGCTGGCGAATATTTATAAAGAATTGACCAACGACTTGGCCATTCAACCCGCCCTACATGGCTGCTTAGAAAGCTGGGCAAAACAAGGGGTTTTACTACTTAATAGCGTACTCACCGTTGAGCATGCTCAGGCCAACTCGCATCAGGGTAAAGGCTGGGAAACATTTAGCGATAAAATTATCCAAACCGTGGCAGAACAAAACGAACACGTGGTGTTTTTACTGTGGGGTAATTATGCGCAGAAAAAAGGCGCCTTTATTGATCCACAACGGCACTGCATTTTAAAAGCCCCACACCCCTCACCCTTATCTGCACATCGCGGATTTTTAGGCTGCAAGCACTTCAGCAAAACCAATCAGTACCTAGAACAACACGGTAAAACGCCAATCCATTGGGCGCTACCTAAAGTTGCAAGCCCGGTATGATTACACAATTCCTCGTCAGTTAACCCATCCAGTCCCATGTTTTTTTTCAAAAAAGCACCTTACAAGTGAGAAAAACATTGTCGGCCCTAGTTACTGTTAGAAATATTCATTTAACTATTTTGAAGAAGTCTGCTATCGTTTAGTTATAAGAAGAACTAGCAAAATACCCCATAATCAATAAGGCTTTAACCATGACTGACGCTAAAGACATAACCATTATGTTAGTGGATGACGACGATATGATCCGCGCCTATTTACGTCTGATGCTGCGTGATTTAGGGGTTGAAAACATATTAGAAGCCGGCACCAGCGAAAAAGCACTGCGTGAAATGAAACTGAAAAAAATCGACCTCATGTTTCTTGATATCAATCTACCTGACGCGGATGGCATAGAATTCACAAAAATCATCAAGGCCAATCAACCGGATTGTGACATCATCATGATAAGCGCAGAAGTCACTGTAGCGCGAGTCAATCAAATCACCCAATCTGCAGCAAACGACTTTATCGCAAAACCGTTTAATGCCAATGTCATTGAAAAAAAATTGAGCAAAATTCTAGCCAATCTAAGCACTTAATTTTTCACGCGCATGAGACGCCGTTTGGGCATTATTGACTAAGCCGCAATCCACTGAGGTAGCTGGCTATACACCCCACTTTCAGTCAAACAGACAAACCAGCTTAGCATCCATTACAACACCTGATGAGAATTCTGTAGCCCATTGAATTATCTAATTTTTTTAGCCCTAATGTAGACTTATCTAATGTAACTGCTATATTTAAGTTAGCAGCCGATCAGGATGAAACACATCGGGGGCTAAGGTTTAAGGATGTTGAGAAGTATTTTAACCATGAAGGTGGAGTGCTTATGAACAAGGTACAGGATGTAAACATTATTTTAATTGATGCCGATGATAGGGTGCGCGGCTATTTACGTTCTATGTTGCATAGATTGGGCTTTGCCAACATACAAGAAGCTGGTTCTGGTGAAAAGGCTCTCCAAGCAATTTCCGTCGATCCAATTAACCTTGTATTTCTTGACATGAACGTACCAGATATCAATGGGCTTGAACTAATACAACGCATCAAAGAAAGCCAACCTAAATGCCAAATCATAGTAACAAGCAACGGTATCACCGAAAACTTGGTGCATCAGATCACTGCTTCTCATATCAAAAGGATTGTTCTAAAACCCTTTAGCAATCACACGATTGAGACCAAAGTACGTGAGGTATTACCCTTTATCTATAAAACCAGCTGATCTACAAATCCAGTCCTAAGCACATAAGCAATCCAAGGATTTAGCCGAAAAGTTAAAGCTCCTCTTTTTCAATAATCTAACCGCCTAGTCTAGAGCAACCCCTGTGCCGCCTAAACCACAATAACCGCCCGGGTTTTTAGCCAGGTATTGTTGATGGTAGTGTTCCGCATAATAAAACGTCGGCAGAGGGACTACTTCTGTCGTAATCTCACCCAAGCCTGATAGACTCAATTGTAGTTGGTAGGCCGCCCGTGTTTTCTCCGCCAGTTTGGCCTGGTTTTCAGAAACATAGTAAATACCCGAGCGATACTGCGTTCCTACATCATTCCCTTGGCGCATGCCCTGGGTTGGATTGTGCGACTCCCAAAATACTTTTAATAACTGCTGATAGCTGATGACATCCGGCTTGTATACGACTAACACCACTTCATTATGCCCGGTCATACCGCTACACACTTCTTCGTAACTTGGATTAGGTGTATAGCCGGCAGCATAGCCAACGGCCGTAGAATAGACTCCATCAAGCTGCCAAAATTTACGTTCAGCACCCCAAAAACATCCTAAGCCAAATACCGCTGTTTGCAAACCATCAGGAAATGGCCCTTGCAAGTTATGTTGACGGTGCACAAAATGCATTTTAGGCACTCGCATTGCTTCATCACGCCCTTTTAGCGCCTGTTCTTGTTTGGGTAATTCGGTTTTATTCATGGTTTCAAGTATCGCTTTAAAAAGTAGCAAACACAATAACAGGATAATCACCCCCGTTGTTATTAACACGGGATCGGGTAAGATAATTCATGCATAATTGAGTTTACGTACAGAGTATAAGCCCTACAAACTGTAATCTAGGTGCCTGTTCTGAGTTTAAAACATTGTTTTTGAGAGACCACTAAGAAGGAATGTTGTCATGAAGCGATTAAATTTTGTATTGACTCTACTGCTTTTTGTTTCCTCAGCGGCCATCACCGCCGAGACAGCAGCGCCAAATTTTCAGCAACTTAAAGCCGACTGGTGGACGCATTACGCACCCGAAAAAAAGCTGGCTAATGAACTTTTGCAGCAACGTCTAAAGGATCTAGATAGTTCACTAACCCAGCTTAGCCAAACGTTTAACGAAACCAATCGCCCCCTTTTATTACCGTTGGTTATCCAATTACGTGAGTTGATAGATGTTTATGATCAACACCCAACACCAACCTCAACTGACGTCATTCCTTCGCTCCCCGAAAAGAAAAGTTACCCGCTCTCAGAGGCTTTTTCACTACAACTAGATTACCTTGCGTTAAACGCTGAAATAGACCATCAGCGGTCTGATATTTTATGGCGCCAAGAATTGATTGAGACCGAACGAAAACAACAGTCACAACGTAAAATAAGTTACCAAGAAGACAGTAATAACCCCACAGAAAAATTAGCCCTGGCGTTAACAATAATGGCCTCTAGGTTTCAACTGGAGCTAGACCTTGTCAACCTCACGCACCTGCAAGCAAGACTGAACCAACTGATTAACAAAAAGTCAGTCTTACAAAAAACACTCAAAAACATGGCGCCTTTGCTAACGTTTGAGGCAGGTGATTTTGACCGCTGGAAAGAACAGTACCAACAATCGCTTGAAAATATCATTCAAATTAGAAAACAAGCGGTTCGTTACATCACCACAGCGCCCGGTGATGATCATAACGCTTCATTGCATAAAACAGATCGCGAACTACGCATTAGTACCGAAGAGCTACGTGCCGCTCGTGCCGATATTATCGTGGGCATGATCGAATTAACACGGCATAAGAACACTAGCGATTTAGATAGCCTTAAACAGACATTAGCTGATGCTGAGGCCTTATTAAAAAGCCAGACACCCAAACAGGCTTATATTGTTAATTCACTTTCGGCGCTTTATGGCTGGGAAGAAACCAACAAAAAATCTGCCAGTGAAAAGCGACCACCCGTTGAACTGCTAGCTTCAATAAAACAACAAATCAACACCGTAAAAACCGAGTTAGACCTTTTAAAGTTTTCAATCAGTTTAAGCAAAAAAAGGATGTTAATAGGTGCTTATGGCATTGAAGATAGCTGGGTAAAATTCACGGGGTTTATCAGTAATGCCTATGAAAATATACACACTGTGTTAGGCACCTCTTTATTTGAAATGAACGAAACACCGGTCACACTCATGGGCTTACTTCGTTTATTTATCATTATTATTATTGCCTGGGTGCTTTCCAAAACTGCTCGCAGTGGCATCAATCACTTTTCCAGCCAGCGGGCTAGCGTTAGCCCCAGTTCCATTTATGCCCTAAGTCGCGTTTTACACTACCTTATCTTATCGATTGGCGTGGTGATTGGCTTATCGTCTATCGGCGTCGACTTTACTAAATTTGCCCTCATGGCCAGCGCACTGAGCATTGGTATTGGCTTTGGTTTGCAAACCTTGGTTAGCAATTTTGTCGCGGGCTTGATTATTTTATTTGAAAAGAGCTTAAAGGTTGGTGACTTCGTTGAGCTTGAATCCGGCATTACCGGTGACGTCATGGAGATTAATATGCGTAGCACGCTAATTACCACCAACGACAATATCGACATCTTGGTGCCAAACTCCGAGTTTATCAACAAGAACGTAACTAACTGGACCATGCGCGAGGTCTACCGTCGTGTACGCGTCCCGTTTGGCGTTGCCTATGGCAGTAACAAGGAGTTGGTCAAAAAAGCCGCCCTAGAAGCGGCAGACAACGTTCATTGGACACTAAAAACGGATCCCAATCGAAAACCTCAAGTTTGGCTTGTGCGATTTGGTGATAGTAGCCTTGATTTTGAACTCGTCATTTGGTTGATCCCAGAAGCGGTAAAAAGGCCTTCCGGTGTTCAAGCCAGTTATTTATGGGAAATATCTAATAAATTAGCCGAACACCATATCGAAATCCCATTCCCTCAGCGGGATCTACACTTACGCAGCGGTTTTGAGAGCCTTATTAAAGAGCCACTGTAATCAAAAATTGGCCTTATTGATAATCGCTCAGCGCGAGTTAAAGCAGGTTAAAACCTGAAGACGCCTTTTACAAAAAAGGCTAAGTAGATAGCTAACATCAAGCCGCCCATAGACTACAATAGCTTCTCTTTTATTTTTGCTTAAACCTAAGGCTCGATATGACAATCACTGAAGATAGCGATCAACTGCAACGCTTTTTATTTGAAGACAGCGGCATACGCGGAGAAATTGTTAAGCTAAACAGCAGCTGGCGGGCCGCATTAGAAAACCACCATTACCCCAGCGTGGTTGCCGAACAACTCGGCCAGGCTCTCGCCGCTACGTTATTATTATCTGCCACCTTAAAATTTGAAGGCGCTTTGATTTTACAAATACAAGGCGATGGACCTATTAGCCTGTTAGCAGCACAGGCGACAGAGCAACAAACGGTTAAGGGCTTAGCACATTGGACAGGTGATATCCCTGCGGGCGATCTGGCCGCTCTTTATGGCAATGGGCGTTTAGTTATCACCATTAAACCTACAAAAACTAAAGCTTATCAAGGGATCGTTAGTCTGCAAGGGGCATCGTTGGCAACCGCGCTTGAGTCGTATTTTATCCAATCCGAACAACTTAAAACCCAGTTTTGGTTTGCCGTTAACGGCGATCAAGCCGTCGGTTTATTATTACAAGAACTGCCTACAGAGGGTGATAAACAAGACGATTGGGAACGCTTAGAAATACTAAGCAACACCATCAGCGACAACGAATTGCTGACACTCCCCTCCAGTCAGATTATTCACCGCCTATTCCATCAAGAAACAGTTCGACTCTATCCACCCCAAGCGGTGTCATTTAACTGCGATTGCTCACAACAAAAAGTGGAAGCCAGTTTAATCAGTTTAGGGCACGACGAGTTGAACTCGATACTACAAGAAAAAGGCATGGTCGATATACATTGCGATTATTGCAATCGACACTTTCAGTTTGACCCCATCGCTATTGAGCAGTTATTTAACCCTGGGCACAGTGGCGGTTCAACGAGTCGCCATTAAACCCAATTAATTAAACGGCCCGTTATTGGCCGATGTCGGTCAATGTTTGCGTTAGTTTGCTTTGTTTTTTATTACGACTGAACATGGCGCAGGGCTTTTTGAGGCCGGTAAAAATAACCCCGTCTCATCTGACTTTATTTTAGTCGTTAAATATGGCCTTTTAACCACGCCTCAAACTGCGGCAAGCTCATGGCCCCTGCTTGTCTGGCGACCTCTTTACCGTTTTTCATAATTAATAAGGTTGGGATGCTTTTAATTTGAAATCGTGCGGCTAGGCGCTGCTCATTTTCGGTATCTAATTTAGCAAAGCGAGCGTTTGGCTCAAGTTTTTTTGTCGCTTGGTCAAATACCGGTGCAAAGGATTTACACGGGCCACACCAGGCTGCCCAACAATCAACAACAACTGGAATATCGCTTTGTTCAAAGTGGCGTTGCGCTGTAGCCGCTTTGAGTGAAACAGGTTTACCCGCAAATAGTTTCTTTTTACATTTTCCACAGTTCCCACCGGCATTTAATTTATTTGCCGGCAATTTATTAACCGCATCGCAATGGGGACATACAATTTTTAATGAGTCGGACATGGTCTAAGTATAAAAATGGTTGGGGCTATTAATATGGCGTCAATCATAAAAAAATCAACGTTTAATCAGGTGTAATTTTTGTTGTCGCGTCATTTTTTTTATCTTCGCCTCTCGAATACTGGCCGTGCTTCTATCACTCAGCTGTTCGGTATAAACGAATTGCACCGCGGTTCGTGCGTTAAAATATTTTGCACCAGTACCGTTTAGATGCTGCGCAAAACGCCTGTCTAAATCGGTGGTAATCCCTGTATACAAGCTGTCATCATCAGCTTGAATGATATACACAAACCAACTCATAGGGCGCTTAATGAGTCGCCACAGCGGCGACAAAAATACCGCACCTGTTGTTTAACCAGCTTATTGTGTCGTCGAATACCCAAATGATGTTGTTGGCAGCCGCACTGATACGCCACGGTTGTATAACGCCGCTTTGGCACACCGGTTAAATCGTAGTTGGCTGTTCGTTCAGGCTTTGCGCCGAGCTGCTCCATCAGCTGTCGCCATTGGGTACCGTGTGGCCGAATGTTTTTTCTGCCGTACTGCATATCAACAATATAATGCGCCACTTCATGCGGTACGGTATCACGTAAATTTTGCTCAAAATACTTAGCAAAAATTTGCGCGTTATAACGAATCACGCGTTTATTTTTGCTAACCTTGTACATACCAATGGTATGACCGCGCAAATCAAATTCGACGGGTATCATTTTGAACGGCTTATCCAAAATAACACTGGCCTTCTGAATCTGTTTTTCAGTTTCGCTAATAACTAAGCGTTGCTGGCTTTCGTTTAAAGCCAACATGTTTAGCTCAGATTAAGTTTTTCTAATAATGAACGAACTTCTTGCCGAGCTGCAACGTGAGATAAATTTGTAACGTTTACCATATCCAGCACCGTTAAACCGCGCGGAAACAGCTCTTTATAAATCACCCGTTCGTATAGGCCCGGCACATAGCGAAACATAATTCTTTTTTGTAAGGATTCTAGTACTTTATGCACCCGTTTATTATTTCTTGAGTCCAAGGATGCTAAGCGTGAACGGATAACCACCCAATCCATCGGCGGCTTACCGCTTGCAGAGCGAAACTTACGGCTATCCCACACCATTTCACTATAGAAACTAAGTTTCTTAACCTCGTAACTTTCCGCAGATACCTCACCTAATAAATCCAAATCAACAAAGCTGTCGTTTATTGGCGTGACCAAGGTATCGGCTAAGGCATGCGCTAAACGTGACAGGTAAGTGTCGTTACCAGGGCAATCAATAATAATAAACTCGACTGACTCTTTAAACTCATTCAATGCTGTTTGCAGATTCTTTTGATCCTCTGTTTCACGGTCTTTAATCAAACTGGCGTCTGAATGCGTCACTACAGCAAACGCTGGCATGTGAACGGTATCACCGCCATTAGCCATAAATGTTTGTCTGTTTTGCAGGTACCTCGCTACGCTTTTTTGGCGTGAGTCTAAATCAATAACAGCGACTCGATGCCCTTCATTGAGTAAGCCAACCACAATATGCATCGCCAAGGTGGATTTTCCGGTACCGCCCTTTTCGTTACCGAAAACAATAATACGCGCGTCTTTTTTTTCCATTAATTCGTCACTTGATCGCCAAAATTAGCGAGATTCTTGGTATTTTTTGAACGACTTATAGTGTCTCGACATCAAAATCTAATTCGCTGCCGATGTCTTTATCGTAATCCACACCGTTTTTATTAAAGCCAAATAATTGCAAAAACTCGTCTTTATAACTGGCGTAATCGGTTAAATCAAAGAGATTTTCGGTGGTTACTTTTGGCCAAATCTCCCGACATTGCTGTTGTACATCGTCACGTAATTCCCAATCATCTAGTCTAATACGGTTGTCTTGGTCCAGGTTTTGTGGCGCATTGTTGTTATACAGCTGGGTCCTAAACAAGCGGTTAACTTGTTCGATACAGCCTTCGTGCAGCCCTTGTTCTTTCATTATTTTAAACACCATTGAAATGTACAAAGGCATTACAGGGATAGCAGAGCTCGCTTGGGTAACCACCGATTTAAGTACCGCAACATTGGCATGCCCATGTAACGATTTAAGGCGTTGATCAATAGCCCTCGCGGCACGATCTAAATCCATTTTGGCTTTACCTAAGGCACCATCCCAATAAATTGGCCAGGTTATATCGGTACCGATATAGCTGTAAGCGACCGATTTACAACTAGGTGCTAACACATCGGCATCGGCTAAAGCATTCATCCAAAGCTCCCAGTCTTGTCCGCCCATCACGGTCACTGTGTCTTTTATTTCTTGTTCGCTGGCGGGTTCGACTTCTGCTTCAATAATAATGTCTTTATTGGTGTCGATGGCGGTAGAGCGGTAGGTTTCACCAATGGGCTTTAAGCAGGAACGCACTAAGTCATCGCTGCCAGGCACCTTTCGCACCGGTGAGGCTAACGAATAAACCACCAAGTCAACCTGACCCAAGTCTTCTTTAATCAGCTCAATCGCTTTTTGTTTAGCTTCATTTGAAAAGGCATCACCATTGATGTGCTTAGCGTACAAGCCAGCTTTTTTAGCCTCTGCATCAAAAGCCGCGGTGTTATACCAACCCGCAGAGCCGGTTTTTTTCTCTGTTCCTGGCTTTTCAAAGAAAACACCCAGGGTTGCGGCGCCGGAGCCAAAGGCCGCTGAAATCCTCGAGGCAAGTCCGTAGCCACTCGAAGAACCTATGACGAGGACTTTTTTCGGCCCATCCTTAATGTCACCTTGTTGTTGAGTAATTTTAATTTGTTCTTGTACATTTGCCGCACAACCTGATGGGTGTGAAGTAGTACAGATAAAGCCACGTATTTTAGGTTTAATTATCATAGGGTCGCCGATTAGTTATTCTAAATTCAAACGCTCATTCTAAAGGCTAAAGAAAATATTATATAGCGTTCAATGTAGGATTTTTATGCCCTTGTTGGCGCGACAAAACGTTAATTTATGCTTTCATTCTTTAATAAGGCCTCTGCCTCTAATAGTTTTAAAGGCCGATGGTCTTGTTGTAATGAGTGCCTTAACCAAACGATTAAACGTTGCCAATCTTTCGGACTTAATTGATGCAATACTGAAGGGCTGTGCCTAAGATAGGCTTGCTGTAAATCTACAGAAATTGATTGTTCTAAACCCGCTTCCGAATGTTGTTTAGATAGGCCAGTCCAATCAATCATATCGCCCTCAATTTGCCTCGTTTTTAGCTCGTTTAACAAGCGTTGACTCTCTTTTGTCGCTTGCTGGGCAACCGTTTGCTTAGCTTTTTTATTAGCCAGGCTTTTAAAAACGAATTGAAATTGTTGCTCGACCTCGTACGTCGGTGACTGTCTTTGCCCGAACAACCATACCCCTTCTTTTTCAATAACTGATTTATGCTCTGCGGTGTTTGTACTTGTTTGCAACCACTCACAGTTATAGTGAAGGCAATAGGTCTGTTTGACTTGTACTGCAATACCGCTATCCGTTTCTTGCGGCCCAGAGATTAGAACCGCTTGATTGTTTGCGACATTAATCAACAGCCGTGCTTCACGCGTTATTGAAATGACAAAAGACTCCCCAGCCTCAACAGCCAACTGTGCAGCATTAATATAGCCAATATAACTTTGCGTTGACTGAGACCACCTCAGTAGTTTTTTATTAGCTCGATGACCTTGCATAGTCACCTTAGTAAGTTCTTGGCTATAAACCTGTTGCATTGTGTTTAATATAATTAAGGCAAAGTCGCGTTGAGCTGACTGATCACCGCGCATGATGTGCTTAGCCATTAGTAATAGTTCAGACTCTTTTGCGCCCTGTCCTAGCGAATGTTTTTTTGCTTGAATAGATTCATTTGCTGTAGCGCTACTGATAAAAAAGCACGCCAGTAGGCAGTAGATGAGCGTTGATTTAGTGGCGTACTGACTCATCACTTGGAGGAAGAGGTCGTCTAAACAAACCACAAATAAACGTCCATCGGTAGATAATAATCGAGAAAAATATCAGCCCACAGCCAAGCAAATCAAAGCCTGACAATAATTCACCAAACCAAGCGGCGGCCAGTAAGGCCGTCCAAATCGGCTCGACTACCATAATGACAACCCCGTGGCTGCTCTTTGACAAGCTTTGCGCATGCGTTTGAATAAAAAAACGCGCCGCGGTTGTCAATAATGCACTGGCTAATACCCAGAACACTAAGTCAGCTGACAAACTGACCGCGGTAAATGTCTCGCGCTCCATTGTAAATGAAGCGCCCGCAGCTATCACACCCACCGTTAGCAACGTAATGGCGGTTAATGATAACGCGGGGACTTTTTCACTAACGTCCATTATTTCGTCAAGCCCACCTACTTCACGATGGTTTGCTGCCCGTACGTTCAATATAAAAAACATCGCAAAAAAAAGTGAGGCCATTAAAAATAACAGTTGGCCCGTTTCTAACATTAGGCCGGTTTTTAATGTTAAAAAGCCCAAACCAATGGCAGCAACCGGTAGAGCGAACCACGTTTTAATAGGTACTGATTGTTTAAAAAAAATGCGATCCAAGATTGGCACAATAACGACAGCTAAGCACACCAGAAAACCACCAACACTAATGCTAACGCCTGAACTAAGCCCTAACACCCAAAAACACGTGCCAACAGCAAAGACACAACCCACTTTTATGGCTTGTTGGCATTGATCCCAATTTAATGCGCGTATTTGATGCCTGCCCACGATTGACAAAACGACACCCGCGATTAAAAAACGTAAGCAAATGAACAGCAGCGGCGGCATTATCAGCACGGCTTCTTTTGAAAAAATCCAGCCTACTGCTGCCAAAATAGTTACCAATAAAAACCAGACGTCTGCTTTTACCTCATTTGATGAACCCAAGAAAACCCCTTGTTTAATATCAGTACACTAGCATAGCGTGGCTTAAGTAATACCATCCAGAGCCGCTGCAATTGACAAGCTAATTGCTCTTATCTGCTTTATTTCGAATTGTTTCAGCAGTATCAACTGACATTTCAACTTCACTGGCGAGCGGAAAATCCTCGTCATCATCCTTTAATGTAGGCCGTACGATCGGCTTCTCGTCTATGGGTTTTTTATTCTGCGCCGCACCTTCTTTAGATTCTTCTTTAGGTTCTACCTTCGCTTCTGACTCTTTCGTCAATAAGGCATTTTCTTCCAAATGAATATGTAAGGCTTTAGCGTCTTCTGAGCATAGTTGTTCAGCGCCACTTGCAATATGACGATACACATCACGGTACTGATCTGTGAGCCCTTTGAACAACACCGCTGTATTAACGAAGTGATCATCTACCTGTTTATGGTATTTTTCACGTTCGGCTTCTAACTCTTCAATTTTTTTGGCGTTAGTACTTGAACGGTCTTTATTGAACCAAAGGGTTAACAAAAACCCGCCAATTAAACCGATGACTAAACCGATTATTAAATCCATGGTCATTTATTTAAAACTCCTTTACCGTGTGTATGGCGAGGCAATAATTAAACAAGGCCCCATCAAGTACTCTTATCGTATGATGGGGCATCGAAGCCTTAATCGGCATTCGTTTATTTTTTTTCAATCCACCCTTCGAGAGCTGCAATAATCGCTTCTGCTTGCCCTGCGCTAGAAATATTGAATTTAGACTTTTGCTGATATTCGCCATTACGTTTTTGATAACGACGTATGGTGTATTTATCAGCGCCGTACTCTTCTTTAGCCCGATTCCAATCTTGGTATTTATAAATAAGTGTCGCCCAAGCGCCTTTTGTCAGCACTACTTTATCGAGCTCTTTTACCGTTTCGATACCACCATCGGTATAACTAACGGTTAATTCGTCTACTGTTTCAGCCATGTTTATTCCTATTTATCTATTATGAAGCGATGATTTGGTCGCATTCTATCAACAAATGCACGATGCCATCAGTCTGTTGTTCTAATTGTTTAAAACTTTCTAAAGCCATTGGTGCAATATCGCAGCAACTTGGTAATTGTTGACCTGTTTCTATAATTTCTCTCATTTTTACTAAAAAGATAAATTGAAGCCATTGCTGAAAGCTTAAGGTGTCGACACAAAAAGGTTGAATGCTCTCTAAACGCCACGGCTCTGGTTGCTGTTTACTCCATAAGGATTGTTGCCGCATGGTCGCTTCAATGTGTAACAACACATCAGCGAGTTGATGATATTTGGACGATCCCATTTAATCGTCTAAGCCATCCGCAATAGACTCACCATATTCGATTAAATTTTCAAATAATGTGTGCTGCTCTTCTGTCCATGTCTGCTCGGCAATCAACGCATCGATACGCTCAAAATAAGCCGACAAGGTTAACCGACCATCGCCAAGTTCCGTCGTCAAAACGGCCTTGCGGTGCATCTGCCACTGCTTCTTTTCGTCATCATTTAACGTATCAGGGTAATTTCGCGCTCGATAGCGAAATAACATCTCATACAAGCGCTCATCTTCAAATGGCAAATCCAGCGCCGCTAAATCACCCTTCGCACACTGGCGTATCTTTGCCATATTGCTAGTATCAAGCGCACTAAAAAACCCGCCGCCGTATAGCATTAAATCAGGGTCCGTCGGTGATTCAAAGTTGTTAATGGAAAACACCGCTATTAGCTTGTCTTTAATATTTGCATGAATAATTTTTTGGCGGTTAACCTCGCACTGTTGCAGGTCAATATCGAGTGTTGCTAGGGTAGCTTCATTAAGCGTGTTTAACGGTGCTAGCATGGGTGACTTATTTAAATGCACGGTCTTTAATGGCACCCGGCTTTCACCTTCGTTTAACTCGTTGCTTGGGGTATAAAGTCGTTGATGCAGTTGCTCTACTGGTAGATTAATAAGTGCCTGCGGGTCAACCGACAGATCATACACCAGCACCCCATTTTTATTAATTGGGTGAGCCACAATAGGCATTACCACGGCTACACAACGCTGTGCACTGGGATACATACCCGACACATGCACTACCGGGGTGTGCGCGACTGTATCTAAGGATTGGGCTGCTATTTTTTTATCGCGCATACCAAACGCCCATGTATACAGCTTGGTCTGTTTTTGCTTAATTAACTTAGCTAAAGCAATGGTCGCGCGTACGTCTGATAAGGCATCGTGAGCCGCTTCGTGTGCGATGCCATTAGCTTTGCTTAGGTCTTCTAACTTAAAACTTGGTAAGCCCTGCTCGCGTGTTGGCCAATTAATACCTTCTGGCCTAAGGGCATAGGTTAACCGAACGACGTCAATTAAATCCCAACGTGAGTTACCCGCTTTCCACTCCCGTGCATAAGGGTCAAAAAAGTTTCTATACAATAAATGGCGGGTGAATTCGTCATCAAATCGGATGCTGTTATAACCAACAACACAGGTTTGTGGGGTACTAAATTGTTGATGGATACGGGCAATAAAATCACATTCCAGCAAGCCTTTTTCACGTGTTAGCTGAGGTGAAATACCGGTCACTAAACACGCCTCAGGATGCGGCAAAACGTCGTCTTCTAAGCGACAATAAAAAACGTCAGGTGAACCAATTGGGTTAAAGTCTAAATCGGTGCGAATACCTGCAAATTGAACCACGCGGTCTCGAGCAGCATCAATACCCGTTGTTTCATAGTCGTACCAATAAAAAGTATCAGCCAAAACTTACCAAAGCTTATCTAAAGCTCGCAAAATATCACTGCGACTAATTTGTCCGACTAAATCACCTTCTTCATTTAATACCGGAAAGCGCTTGAACGAAGTACTTAAGAATTTTTCAGCCAAGTCGACGACACTTGCTGTATCGGACACGGTTTCAACGTTTTCTGTCATGTATTCTGAAACGACGCCACCCACCCAATCTTCATAATACGTTGATTGAAGGGCCACTTTTAAACAATCTTTCTCAGATAAAATACCCGCTAGACAGCCTTTATCATCCACGACAGGCGCGCCTGATATTTTATGTGTATTAAGAAACTTTATCGCCTGCGAGATCTCCATTTCTGGCGTAAATGTTGTTAAATTTGTTGCCATGTAATCTTTGACTAAAACGGACCTAAGCATACATTCCCCTATAACGTTAAACTGACCCTGTTTAAAAAAAATCAAACTGCGTTGTTATCAATTATTTTTTTCTTATCACATTTTTTATTACTGCACAGCAAGCAGTCACCCTCTAAACCATCAACGTTATTTAAACCACCGCAACTGCCTTTGATTTTTCTATTACTAAAAATAACACCGACGGCCATTGCGGCTATCACCAGCATAAATACAGCAAAGCTCGCTAAAAACATAGTCATGCGGCTTCATCCTTAAAAAACTGTTGGAATTGAGGTGTCATTAACTCAATATAACCCTCTTTCTCTTTTACGATAAACAAAACAGATAAATTATTTTTCATAGCTAAATCGTACCCTTTTTTTGGACCCAATACCATAAAAGCTGTTGCCCAAGCATCTGCCGTCATACTACTAGGCGCTAGCACAGTCACAGAGGCTAAATTATGCCTAACAGGTGAGCCGGTTGTTGGATCAATCGTATGTGAAAACCGTATACCATTTTTAATAAAAAAGTTTCGGTAGTCACCCGATGTAGCTATCGCTGTATTGGATAACTTAATTATTCGTTGAATAGACCGTTTAGCAGGATCGGGTTTTTCTACCGCAATACGCCACTGAGTACCTTCAGGGTTATTACCACGTAAGCGCATTTCACCCCCAATTTCGACCATATAATCGTTAAAGCCTTGCGACTCCAGATACGCAGCGATCTCGTCCACACCATAACCCTTCGCAATGGATGAAAAATCAATGTAGACATCGGGAATAAGTTTTTTAACGTTTCTTGTTTTACGGTCAACAATGATATTTTTATAGCCTACCTTTTTTAAGGCTTGTGAAATATTGTCGACTGGCGGTATATCATCTTCGCTAAAATCAGGGCCAAAACCCCATAAATTAACTAGCGGCCCGACGGTAATATCGTAAGCCCCCTCGGTAAGCAGGCTGATACCTTGCGCTTCGGCTAAGACCTGTATAAACGCTGCTGACTTTATTTGCCCTTCATTGCCTGTGTATTGATTGAACGTTGATACCTCGGATGAGTCAATATAAGTTGAGAAAGATTGATTAACCACCGTCAAACGTTTTTCTATCCCTTGCTTTATCACTGCAACGTCATGATTGGCTGGGTTATTTGACAGGCTAATATGGTAAGTCGTACCCATGGTCTGGCCATTAATCACTATGGCAGAACCGTTCGATGCATCGCAAGCTGCGAGCAAAATAACACCGATAAAAAAACCCGTTAAAAACATCAGGTTTTTAACGGGTCGTTTGATAACGTTCAATTAACCACCAAAATCATCGAGCATAATATTGTCATCTTCAACACCAAGGTCTTGAAGCATTTTGATAACGGCTGAGTTCATCATCGGAGGTCCACACATATAAAATTCACAATCCTCAGGCGCAGGGTGGTTTTTCAAATATTGTTCGAGTAATACCTCATGAATAAACCCTGTTAAACCGTCCCAATTATCCTCTGGCTGTGGATCAGATAAGGCAACATGCCACTCAAAGTTGTCATTTTCTTTGGCCAACATGTCAAAATCTTCAACATAAAACATTTCTTTTAAACTTCTGGAACCATACCAAAATGATATTTTTCGGTCGGTTTTAAGGCGTCGTAGTTGATCAAAAATATGTGAACGCATCGGCGCCATACCTGCACCACCACCGACGAACACCATTTCCGCCTCAGTTTTCTTGGCAAAAAACTCACCAAATGGTCCTGATATAGTTACTTTATCACCCGGTTTGAGGTTGAAAATGTATGACGACATTTTACCCGGCGGGATACTGTCAGGCCCACGCGGTGGTGGCGAAGCAATACGCACATTTAGCATAATGATCCCTTCTTCTTCAGGGTAATTAGCCATCGAGTAAGCCCTTAGTACATCTTCTTCAACCGTTGATTTGTAACGCCATACGTTAAAGTGATCCCAGTCGCCACGGTATTCCTCTTCAATATCGAAATCCTTGTATTCCACGACATGAGGCGGGCATTCTATTTGGATATAACCACCCGCACGAAAACCTACGTCTTCGCCTTCTGGTAGTTCCAGCACCAGTTCTTTAATAAATGTTGCCACATTGTGATTAGAGCGAACGGTACATTCCCATTTTTTGACGCCAAATACTTCCTCTGGCACCTCAATTTTCATGTCTTGCTTAACGGTTAATTGACACGATAAACGCTCGCCTGCCCGTTCTTGCCCTTTATTAATGTGGGTCCCTTCGGTTGGCAGCATAGCGCCACCACCTTCGCTCACACGTACCTTACACTGACCACAGGTGCCGCCACCACCGCAAGCGGAGGGGACAAATAACTGCGCGTTTGCCAGTGCGCCTAGTAACTTACTACCTACAGGCGCTTCAATTTCTTTTTCACCGTTAATCAGCACTTTCACATTGCCATGTGCGACTAATTTTGACTTTGCAGACAAAATCACAACAACAAGAATCAATACGATAGCCGTAAAAAAAGTAATACCTAGTCCAATTTCTAACATCTTGATTTCCTAATTACAGTTGAATGCCTGAGAACGCCATAAAACCCATCGCCATAAGTCCTGCCGTAATAAACGTGATCCCCAAACCCCGTAAGCCATCGGGTACGTCTGAGTATTTGAGCTTTTCTCTTACACCGGCAATCGCCGTTATCGCAAGCGCCCAACCCAAGCCACTACCGAAACCAAAGACCACACTTTCACCCAGGTTATAGTCACGCTCGACCATAAACAACGAGCCACCCAAAATAGCGCAGTTCACTGTAATCAAGGGTAAAAACACACCCAAAGCGTTGTACAGCGCGGGGGTATATTTATCCATCGCCATCTCAAGTATTTGCACTATGGCGGCAATCACACCGATATAGCAGATTAAGCCTAGAAAACTCAAATCAACGTCTGACAAACCGATCCAGTCTAACGCGCCTTCTTTTAATACGCCTTGATAGAGTAAATTGTTAATCGGCATTGTGAGAGTTTGCACCAAGATAACTGCAACACCCAAACCCATAGCCGTAGAGACTTTCTTTGACACCGCCAAAAAAGTACACATCCCAAGGAAAAATGCCAATGCCAGATTTTCTACGAAAACCGCACGAACGAATAAACTGATATACGCTTCCATTAGATTGCCTCCGTTCCATTAACGTTTTTGATTTTAAAATCGGCCACTTCAACTTGTGCCGGACGCCATGTTCTAACAGCCCAAATCATTAAGCCGATAATAAAAAATGCGCTCGGTGGTAGCAGCATCAAACCATTTGGTACATACCAACCACCGTCATTAACGGTCGATAAGATTTCTACACCAAATAGTTTTCCTGAACCAAGTAGCTCACGGAAGGTCCCTACGAACATCAATACGATTGAGTAACCTAGACCGTTACCAATACCATCAAGAAAACTAAGCCCAGGTGGGTTTTTCATGGCAAATGCTTCGGCGCGCCCCATCACAATACAATTGGTGATAATCAGGCCAACGAACACCGATAATTGTTTACTTAAATCATAAACATAGGCTTTTAACACCTGATCAACCACAATCACCAAGGAGGCGATAATTGTCATTTGCACGATAATACGAATCGCGCTAGGGACGTGGTTACGAATCATGCTGATTGAAAGGTTAGAAAACGCCGTTACTGATGTGAGCGCCAAACTCATAACCAATGCCGTACCAAGATTTGTTGTAACTGCTAATGCAGAACAAATACCTAAAACTTGTAGACCAATAGGGTTGTTATCAATTAACGGGTCTAAGATGATTTTTTTAGATTCGTTACTCATTTTATACTCCGTTTGCCTGAATTTTAGTCAGATAAGCTTGGTAGCCCTGTGCGCCCATCCAGTACTTCAGCATATTGCTCACGCCGCGACTTGTAAGCGTTGCGCCCGCTAGACCATCCACTTGGAACTGTTCACCTGAAGTGCCTGGCACTACCGTTCCTTTAATCACTTTAATGGCGACATCACCCTCTGCATTGTAGATTTTTTTACCTGACCACATTTTTTTCCATTTTGGGTTATCTACTTCGCCACCTAAGCCTGGGGTTTCTGCGTGTTCGTAATAACTTAGACCAACGATGGTTTGACCGTCATTTTCTACCGCAAGAAAACCATACAAGGTTGACCATAAGCCATAACCATTCACCGGAAGGATTAATTGTTTTACCTCATCGCCTTCTTTAACTTGGTAAACAGGCATATATTTAGGCCGCATTCTAATGCTCGCTAAATCATCTTCTTTCGCTATCTTCACATTTAAAGTAGGGTCTTTTGCCGCTTTTTTAACGTCGTAACTGGCCGCGTCTAATTCGGTGGTATAGTCACCCGTTGCTAGATCGACTAGTTTGATATCGATTTTAGCGAACGCCGCTTCAATATCATCACCTTCGTGATACAAACCCGCTACTTGAAGAATGTTTTTCTTTTTATCCAGTTCTTTATTGAGCTGCTGTAAGGGCTTTAGTGCGACTGCCGAAACAGAAACGAAAACGGCACAAACTAGACACACCAAGGTTGCCATAATAAACGTTTTTGCCGTGCTGTCATTTGACAGCGCCAAGAAATTCAGCGGGTTTGCTGATTGCTTTTTAGTGTCATTAGACATTTCTTTTCTCCCTTCTTTTGATATTTGACTGAACAACAAAATAGTCAATCAAGGGTGCAAACATATTTGCAAATAAGATAGCCAGCATCATACCTTCTGGAAACGCTGGGTTAACCACGCGAATCAATATCACCATCAAACCAATCAATATGCCGTATATCCAGCGGCCCGTGTTAGTCATTGCCGCACTCACTGGATCGGTTGCCATGTAAATTGCACCAAAGGCGAAGCCACCTAATACTGCATGCCAATACCACGGTGTTGCGAACATCGGATTAGTTTCGCTACCAATAAAGTTCAGCAAGGTGCTGGTGAAAATCATACCCCCTAATACGCCCAGCATAATGCGGTACGAGGCAATACGCGTGTAAAGTAAAAAGCTAGCGCCAATTAAACACGCCAAGGTTGAGGTTTCCCCAATCGAGCCTTGCATGGTGCCTAAAAAGGCGTCCATCCAAGTGATCCCTGATGCCATCACCGCATCGATACCACCAGCAGCGGCTAAGCCCAGTGCCGTTGCACCACTAAACCCATCTACTGCAGTCCATATCGCATCGCCTGACATTTGAGCCGGGTAGGCAAAAAACAAAAAGGCACGACCGGTTAACGCAGGGTTTAAAAAGTTTTTCCCAGTGCCGCCAAACACTTCTTTACCAATAACTACGCCGAACGAAATACCTAAAGCGACTTGCCATAATGGTGTCGTTGCTGGCAAGATCAAAGAAAATAACATCGAAGTAACAAAAAAACCTTCGTTCACTTCGTGACCGCGTACGATCGCAAACAAAACTTCCCAAATGCCGCCAACGATTAGTGTGACCAAGTAAATTGGTACGTAATACATGGCCCCATGCACCATACACGCTAGAATACTATCGGGGTTATAGCCTACTAAATTAGTAACTAAGCCACGCCACGAATCTAAACTATCAAGGCCCAGATCTGCCATCGCCATATTGGCCAAGTGACCGGTATTCCACATCGCCATAATCACACACGGTAAGGCGGCTATAAACACGTAGGTCATAACCCGTTTTAGATCAATCGCATCACGTACGTGCGTTGACCCTGCGGTGACATCCTTGGGTGTGTACAAGAACGTGTCGACCATTTCATAAATCGCGTAATACTTTTCATACGACCCACCTTTCGCAAAGTGTGGGTGGATTGAATCCAAATAATTTCTTAAACGAGACATTACCCCTCCCTCTCGATGCTTTCTAAATTGGCGCGCAAGGCCAAGCCAAAATCGTGTTTACCTGAATCGACGAAAGAACATAATGCTAAATCCTCTTCATCCAACTCTAACGCACCCAAAGATTCTGCGCTGTCTACGTCCATTACCACCAGCGCGCGTAATAATTGGGTCGGTAAAATATCTAGCGGCATCACACCTTCAAAAACACCAATCGGAACAATCGCTCGTGGGCTACCGTGCGCCGAGGTGTCAAATGCCATTTTTTTGTTGCGCCTAAAACTCGATAAGAGTGCATTGGTAAACGAGAATTTCTCGCCTGCTGGGTTCAACCAACCGAGTAATTGACGTTCACGCCCCTCTTGTAACACCGACAGCTGTACGTGATAGCGACCTAAATAACAGGCCCAATTGCTCGCTTTTCTACCCGATAATACAGAACCCGAGACCACGCGAACGTTGCCTTCTTTTAATTCGTTACTGACTAGCTCGTCTGTGTTCGCACCTAGCCTCGTTTTAACTAATCGTGGTTTGTTGACCATTGGCCCCGCTAAGGCGATAACCCTTTCAACGTTCAGCCGTCCGCTGGTAAACAGCTTGCCTATCGCGATAACATCTTGATAGCCAATCGTCCACGCAACTTTATTCGCGCTAACTGGCGCAATAAAATGCATATGTGTGCCCGGAAGACCGGCTGGGTGAGGACCAGAAAACTCAACCATTTCTACACCCGTTGGCACCCTAACAACCGCCCCAGCAGATTTGCTCAGGTAGACCATACCATCAGTCAACTTTGTTAACAAACGAAGACCATTATTGAATGCCTCTGTATCAGCAGAAATAACCCGTTCAGGATTAGCCGCCAATGGGTTGGTGTCGATCATAGACACGTGAATCGCAACCGGCTTTGTCGTTGGCGACGGAATTTTACTGAATGGCCGCGTTCTAAACGCCGTCCACAAACCTGAGTCGACTAAATTTTTAACCACCTCACCTGCTTCAAGGTCGACCAGTTTCTCTGCTGCATACTTAGCAAATTCAACTTGTTCATCGCCATCCAGTTCAATAACTACAGTACGTAAAGCGCGTTTGGCGCCCCGATTAATACCGCGAACGACACCACAGCCGGGCGAAGTAAAGTTCACCCCTGGGTTCTTCTTATCTGTGAACAAGGTTTGCCCTAACTTTACCCGATCACCCTCTTGCACTAACATGGTCGGCTTCATATCGATGTAGTCCTTACCGACAAGCGCAACGTTTGTTACCGGATTAGCGTCTGAAATAACCTGCTCAGGCTGCCCAGTTATGGGTAAATCCAGACCTTTTTTTATCTTGAAGTGTTTCATTAGTGTAAGCTTCTTATTGATTAAAATCGTTTATTTAACTCGTTATTCAAACAAGTCCCACTAAAAAATTAAGTCTCTTTTAATTTTAGTACATCTGACAAATAAAACTGCACGCATTTTATAGTATGGCACTGCAACATTCAATCCTGTCGCCTAGTTCTTAAGCCCAATACCTTTATTTAATAATCTTAGGCTGAGTGTTAATAAGCACACAATAAAGACCAATATGACGCTAAAGCCCCCAACAAGGGGCAGGTCTGATTGACCTAAAATGCTATAGCGAAACACATCGATCATATAAAAAACCGGATTTAACAAGGACACTTTTTGCCAAAATACCGGCAACAAATCGATCGAATAAAATACCCCGCCTAAATAAATTAACGGCGTAAGTACAAAAGTTGGGACAATCGAAATATCATCAAAGCTTCTTGCGTAGACCGCGTTAATAAACCCTGCGGCAGAAAATAAGACGCCCGTGAGTAAAAACACCACAACCATCATCACCGGGTGGGCGATTTTTAAATCGGTAAAAAATAACGACACCAAGGTCACCAAAACACCCACGATCAAGCCTCGCATAACACCGCCCGAGAGATACCCTAGCAAGATAACCCAACTGGGCATTGGCGCCACTAACATCTCTTCAATATTATGTTGAAATTTAGAGCCATAAAACGAAGACACCACATTGGAATAGGCGTTACTGATCACTGCCATCAAAATCAACCCCGGCACAATAAAATCCATGTAGGGGTAGCCTTTCATTTGACCAATTCTAGAACCTATTAAGGTACCAAAAATAAGGAAATACAAGGTCGTAGTAATAATGGACGGCAGCAAGGTTTGCACCCAAATACGTAAGAACCGTCTCACTTCTTTATAGGTGATGGTTTGCAGTGCAATCATGTATTCTTTTCTTATCACCTTAGGACTCCTTTTTACCCGCCATTAATTTAATAAACAGTTGCTCCAGCCTGTTGGATTGATTACGTAAACCTGACACTTTAACCCCCAAGCGGTCCAAACCTACAATAAGCGCATGAATACCTACCTGCCGTTGCACACTGACTTGCCACGTTGTGTCATCGACAACACTGAATGTGCAACCATCAATAATAGGAACAACCTCAACCGGTTTTTCTAAACTTAATACGAACATTTCCTCATCGGCTCTGTCTAGCAAACCCTTCATATCGGTGTTTTCAATCACCTCACCTTTATTAATAATGGCGATATGGCGGCACAAACTTTCGGCTTCTTCCAAGTAATGCGTCGTTAATATAATCGTTGTACCCGCCGCATTTATTTTTTTAAAAAAAGTCCACATTGAGCGGCGGATTTCTATATCTACGCCCGCAGTGGGTTCATCTAAGATAAGTAGCTTAGGTTCATGCACTAAGGCTCTGGCGATCATCAAGCGGCGCTTCATACCACCCGACAATTCCCGCGAAGCCTCGTTTCGTTTATCCCAGAGCTCTAGTTGTTTTAAACAAATTTCGGCACGTTCGAGTGCTTTTTTGCGTGGAATACCATAATAACCCGCCTGCGAAACCACAATATCAAACACATTTTCAAATTGGTTGAAATTAAACTCCTGTGGCACCAAGCCGATGCAACGTTTAACAGCTTCAGGCTCCTGATCTAAATCGTGGCCAAAAACGGTTACCGTACCCGAGGTTTTATTAACCAGCGACGCAATAATGCCAATCGTTGTCGACTTGCCTGCGCCATTAGCGCCGAGCAAGGCAAAAAAATCGCCCTGTTTCACCTGAAGGTCAATGCCCTTAAGCGCTACAAAGTCGTTACCATACCGTTTGCCGAGTTGTTTTATTTCAAGCGCGTTCATACTTTTTTTATTACCTTTAAATAATAGAAACCATTACTTCATTTTTTTACCGGCGCCGAAGGCGCACGAAAGTTGTCTAGTTTAACGTATAATCCCATGCATTCATCACCCACTACCTATATTCTCTTAAACATGGCTGATAAACCGATAAAAAACGCGCTTCATTACCACCAGTACCCTAAACCGGGGAAAATAGAGGTGGTAGCAACCAAACCACTTAGCAGCCAAAATGACCTGGCCTTGGCGTATTCACCCGGCGTAGCAGAGCCTTGTTTAGAAATTGCTCGCGATCCATCCACAGCGGCCTTATACACCTCACGCAACAACCTAGTCGCGGTTATAACGAATGGCACTGCGGTTTTAGGCCTAGGTGATATCGGCCCACTCGCCTCTAAGCCGGTTATGGAAGGCAAAGGCGTGCTATTTAAAAAATTTGGCGGTGTAGATGTTTTTGATATAGAGATTGATGAGAAAGACCCCGATAAATTTGTCGATATCGTTGCCAGCCTTGCACCGACCTTCGGTGGCATTAATTTAGAAGACATCAAAGCGCCGGAGTGCTTCTTTATTGAGCAGCAACTTAGCGAACGCATGGATATCCCTGTTTTTCATGACGACCAACATGGCACGGCAATTATTACTGCAGCGGCGATTATCAACGGTTTAAAGGTTGCCAATAAACTTATTAGCGACGTCAAACTGGTCGCCTCAGGTGCTGGTGCCGCCGGCATTGCCTGCCTCGACATGTTAGTAAAAATGGGCCTTAAAACCGAAAATATTCTGGTCTGTGATAGTAAAGGCGTCATTTACCACGGGCGAACCAGCGGCATGGATGACCGCAAACAACGCTACGCCGCTAAAACCGACATGCGCAGTCTGGCAGAAGCGATCGTTGATGCTGATATATTTTTAGGCGTATCTCGAGCAGGCATGATGACCAAAGAAATGGTCAAGAACATGGCACCGTCACCGATTATTTTTGCGCTGGCTAACCCGGTTCCTGAAATTCTACCTGAAGAAATTAAAGCAGTGCGCGATGACGCAATTATTGCAACAGGCCGCTCTGATTACCCAAACCAAGTCAATAACGTGCTATGTTTCCCGTACATATTCAGGGGCGCGTTGGATGTTGGCGCCACTTCCATTAACGAAGAAATGAAGCTTGCCTGCATTCACGCTATTTCATCACTCGCACAAAAAACCGTGACCGACGACAGCGACAATTACGCCGGCCAGACGCCCGTTTTTGGCCCAGAGTACCTAATTCCACGCCCTTTTGACCCCAACCTGATCATTGAAATACCGTTAGCAGTGGCCAAAGCCGCCATGCAAAGCGGCGTTGCAACTCGACCCATTGAAGACTTTGCCTTATACCGCGCCGAACTTGAACGTTACGTCTATCGCTCTGGCATGGTCATGAAGCCCATTTTCGAGCGCGCTAAATTAACACCTAAACGGGTTGCATACGCCGAAGGTGAGCACGAAAAGGTATTACGCGCGGTACAAGAAAGCGTTAATGCTGGTATCTCAACGCCCATACTAATAGGTCGTAAAAAGATCATTTTACAACGCATCAGCGAACTCGGGCTTAACTTAAAAATTGATGACAATATTGAAATCATTGAACCTGATAATAACCCTTATTACAAAGAATGCGTCCAGACCTACCATCAACTTAAAGAACGCAAAGGCGTTTCAATCGGTTTAGCCGAAACCTACGTACGAACCAAAAATACTGTTTTAGCCGCATTACTGGTAAAACTAGGTAAAGCCGATGCACTAATATGCGGCATGGTGGGCCATTATCATAAACACCTTGACCACATCACCGACATTCTAGAGAAGAAGCAAGGGGTTAAAAAATTGGCTGCGCTAAACGCCATAGCCGTGCAAAAAGGGGTGTATTTTTTCTGCGACACCATGGTTAACAACAACCCAAACTGTGAAGAAATCATCGCCATGACGATACAAGCGGCTGATTATGTCAAGCGGTTTGGCATCAAGCCTAAAGCCGCCTTGCTGTCACATTCAAATTTTGGTTCAGGGCTCAGCAACGGCGACCTAAAAATGTCGAGCGCCGTTAAATTTTTACACGACAATCATCCAGAATTAGAAGTTGAAGGCGAAATGCAAGCCGACGCTGCGCTGCTGGAGCAAATAAGAAAAGAGTTGATCAGCGATTCAAAAATGCAAGGTGAGGCCAATCTATTCATTTTTCCTAACCTTGACGCCGCCAATATTTCTTTTGATTTAGTGCGTATTTTAAGCGACGGCGTGACCATCGGTCCTATTCTGCTGGGGATTGACCAGCCAGCGCACATTTTAAAACCTTCGGCATCAGTTAGACGGATCCTTAATATGACTGCTTTGTGTTCTGCTGAACAGCAAAGCAATGACTCGCCAACCCTTTAAAGTCCAAACTGTGACCAAGGTCACAGTTAAAAAGCAGGCGTGTCACCATAATTGTTCATGTAATTAACCGTATTGAGTGACACATCATGGACGTAGGATCAATCAGCCAAAATGCATTACTGGGTATTAGTAAAGGCCTTAATCAAGCGAATAACGCAAGCGCTAAGCTGGCCAGTGCCGATCAATTATCCGGCGAACACAGTCAACAAGACAAAACACAGGCCCTCACCGAATTAAAACAGGCAGAGGCACAAGTTCAATTGTCCGCTAAAGTTGCACAAACTGCAGGCGACGTGATTGGCAGCATTATCGACATCACCGCTTAACAAACCTTTCGCGACACAACCTAACACCCGCAGCCAACAGCCACAGTGTGGCGAGCAAACGCCTCGTCATGTAGAATAAGACCCTTGATTAATTAATAAGGACTGTATTTTGCAAACTGACAAAGAAAAACTCAGCTATACCATGGGGCAACAGATTGGTGCCGGCATTAAACAAGATAAATTAGACGTAGACACCGATACCTTGGTACTTGGCCTGTCACACCAGCTGAATGGCGAAGAAAGCTTGTTGAGCGGTGAAGAAATGCGAGCGGTTATTGAAGATTTCCAAAAACAAATGCAGGCGCAAGCGTCTGGAGTGCAGCAAAAAAATGCGGAAATTGGCGCTAAATTTTTAGCGGATAATGCCGGCAACGAAGGCGTTCAAGTCCTTAGTAGCGGCATGCAATATATTGTACTTGCTGAAGGTGACGGTGAAAAACCTGCTGCGACCGATACCGTTAATGTTCATTACGAAGGCAGTCTCATCAATGGTACTGTATTCGATAGCTCAATCAAACGCGGTGAACCGGCCACATTTCCAGTTAACGGTGTTATCCAGGGCTGGCAAGAAGCGCTTCAATTAATGAACGTAGGCTCTAAATGGAAAGTCTTTATTCCATCTAACTTAGCTTACGGTGAAAATGGCGCAGGCGGCTCCATTGGGCCCAATGAAACGCTGATTTTTGAGATGGAGTTATTAGCCATCAATAACTAAATCGCACTCAAATCGTTCGACTTAGACATACTAAAAAGCCGGTCACTGACCGGCTTTTTAGTATCCAATTATTTCTTTTTAAGCCTCATAACGCTTAAACACCAAGGTTGCATTTGTACCACCAAAGCCGAAACTATTTGACATAACCGTGTTCAAAGGGGCGTCCAATTGCGTTTCTCGCACAATTGATATGCCATCTGCAGCCTCGTCTAATGTATCAATATTAGCCGATGCAGCAATAAAATTATCCTTCATCATCAATAAACAATAGATCGCTTCTTGCACACCCGCTGCACCTAAGGAGTGGCCAGACAATGACTTGGTTGAGCCAATCGGTGGCGTATTATCACCAAAAACCGCTTTAACTGCTTTTAATTCAGCTATATCACCCACTGGCGTACTGGTGCCGTGCGCGTTAATGTAATCAACTGGTGTATCTACTGTATCCAATGCTTGTTGCATACAGCGGGTGGCACCTTCACCAGAAGGCGCAACCATATCGTAACCATCCGATGTTGCCCCGTAGCCAACCAATTCGGCGTAAATTTTTGCCCCGCGGGCTAACGCTACATCTAGTGCTTCAACGACGACCACACCACCACCGCCAGCGATAACAAAGCCATCACGATCGGCATCATAGGCGCGTGAAGCGCTTTCTGGTGTGTCATTTCTTTTCGTCGACAAGGCACCCATGGCGTCAAACATCATCGTTAACGACCAATGTTCTTCTTCACCACCCCCGGCAAACACACGATCTTGCTTGCCCAACTGAATCAACTCCATTGCATTGCCAATGCAATGCGAGCTCGTTGCGCAGGCCGAGGTGATTGAGTAATTAACGCCTTTAATTTTATATGGCGTAGCGAGTCCTGCTGATACGGTACTGCTCATTGTACGCGGCACCATATAAGGGCCCACACGACGAATACCTTTGGTATTGAGCAGGTTTATCGCGTCATTAACATTTTTCGTCGATGCCCCGCCTGACCCCACAATTAATCCCGTTTTTGGGTTAGATACCTGTTCCTCGCTTAGCCCTGCATCGTCAATCGCCTGTTGCATCGAAACATACGCATAAGCCGCGGCATCACCCATAAAACGACGGGTTTTACGGTCAATTAATTCATCTAGGTTGATTTCTGGCACCCCAGCAACCTGACTGCGGAAACCTTTTTCTTTATACGCTTCAATAAAACTAATACCTGACTTACCCTCTTTGAGAGAAGCCGCCACACTCTCTATATCACTGCCCAGCGAAGATACAATTCCCATGCCTGTTATAACAACACGTCTCATATTAACCTTTCTCCTAAAAATTCTCTGTCGATACAAACAAGCCCACACGGAGGTCTTTGGCTTCATAAATGACTTTACCATCTACTTCCATGACCGCATCAGCTATACCCATTACTAGCTTTCTCATAATGACACGTCTCATATTAATTCTATAGGTCACTTTTTTAGCTGTCGGTAACACTTGGCCGGTAAATTTTAACTCACCTACACCTAAAGCTCTACCGCGACCTAAACCACCCTTCCAACCCAGAAAAAAACCAACTAGTTGCCACATAGCATCCAAGCCTAAACAGCCAGGCATGACCGGGTCGCCTGGAAAATGGCAATCAAAAAACCATAAGTCGGGCGTGATATCTAACTCGGCAATAATTTGGCCTTTGCCGTTAGCACCCCCATCGTCGGTAATTGAAACCACCCGATCCACCATCAACATATTGGGCATGGGTAACTGAGCATTACCAGGGCCAAACAACTCCCCACGACCACAACTTAATAACTCTTCTTTGTTATATGAATTCTGTTTGTTATTGTCCGTCAAAATGCTAAATCCTTATATGTTTGTTAAAAAACCCTGTTAAATGCTTCATTAAAGCGCATATGATACTTGTTCTAGCTCAAATGGGCGAGTCCCTTAAAGTTTAAGCAAGTAACTAACCAAAAACAGCATCAAGCAGGCTGCACCATACATCTTAATCGCATAACCCAAATTCCACCTAAAAAGTGACCAGCCTGACACCCCATAACGGCCCTGTAAGGCTAAGCTAACGCCCGATACAGGGCTAAACGCTGCGCCTATAGCCCATGACATCAAAAACATCAGTGCCAATAAAGTTTCGTTCGGCTGTATCCCACTAATCCAATGGCCAATAACCGCGATACTAATCACAGGATGCACGCCAACAACAGCCAACGTAAGAATACAAAACAACGTAATTGAGGCACTCATACCATCAAAATGCGTCATCGGAATAGCGATTGATAGCCCATCTAACGCGGAGGCCACACCCGCGCCTAACACACCCGCTATAAGAAAAAGTAATAACTCACTTTTCATATTGGGTAACTTAGTTTGCACATGCGATTGAAAATCCAACCCACCCTGATACAAACCTTTACGCACAATCAGCACAACTAAACTAAGCAACACCGCACTCAACGCGATCAACAACAATACTTTTATCGTGGGTAACAACCAGTGTAAGACAAAGACTAATAGCACTAACATTGCTGGTAGCCACAGTGCATTGAAATGCATCGGATAACCCACAAAATTTTTCAAAGCCGCGGTGTTATCGTTCCGCACTTCAAGCCAGGTCAATACAAATGCAGCACTCGCCATGGCCAATCCAATAGGTATAACCATCATTAGCGATGCCCCTGGGGTAAAAACCATTGTTGCTGCAAAGGCAGCAAAAAAGGGTGACCAATTGGCTGCCGAACAAAATGTACGGGTCAGTAACTTAAGTTGAGTAGCAGTTAGCGGCCCTTCTTTAATCCAACGGTCTGCCAGTAATAAAACCACCGATAAGTTTATCACCGAAGAAAACAGGTGAGCCCCTACATAACTTTTTATAAACCCACTCTCACCCTTGGGCAGTTTTTCACCTTCGCCGCCAGTCGGCAAGGCGACTAATTGTAAAAACTGAACGCCAATCAACATGACGACCATCGATTGATTAACCGATATAACCCCAATAAAATCTTCAAATTGCCCCGTTTGCCAAGCAACTAGCCAGCCAACGCAGGCGAGCGACGCAATGAGCAAAGTAAGTGTTTTTTGCTTGGCATCCAAATCAAAAAATAAAATAAGCCCCGCCAACCATAACCAGGCCCCACCGAGCCAATAAGAAAAGAAGGGGGTAAATGCATTAACCAGGGTGACAACAAAGCCTACGAATAGAGCGACACCCGCTATTGCTCGCAAGGCATTCATCTAATTATTTTTGCGCCAGCGCGAGGTCTAGTAAGGTGGCAATACAACGATTATAGGGCGCATCTTTGCCCAGTTGTTCACAACCCCGTATAACCACACCACAAATTTCTTCAATTTCTAACGGGCGCCCTTTTTCACGATCAATTAGCATGGATGGTTTAATGGAATCAAAGGTCGAAATCAATTCAAACATTTCCTCGACCTCTTCAAGCGTGAACACTACACCATCAGCTCTAGCAGCCAGCGCCGCTTCATTCATCGCACCTTTAATCAGTGGAGCCAGCGTTGGTAACGAGGCAACCTCCCCCGTTTCTATTTGCAACAAGGTACAAATAGGATTAAAACCATTATTAACCATCAATTTACGCCAAAGCTCTTTGTTAATATCAGCGCTTACTTCGGTGGGTATTAAGGCTTGATTAAAACACTCGGCCAGCGCATTAATTGACGCTAATTGAGTCGAGTTCACCTCTTGCTGATTAGGCCATAAGCCAAAAATAACCTGCGCAGGTCCAACCGCATCAACCACGCCTGGTCTGACGATATGCGCGCCTATTCGACGGGCTATACCGCCAACAACTAGCCCTTTGGGCAAGGTATCGGCCAAGTGTTTTTCATTCTCTACGCCATTTTGCAAAGACAACACTAAAGGTAAACGTTGGGCTTTATATCGCTCGCACCAAATGTCCAATTGCTGCGCAAACAGTTCTGTTTGCATGCCTTTTAGACAAACAATTACTACATCGACTTGACTAGGTTCAGTTTGCGCCAACCACTCATCAGTAGCGTAGGCTGTCACCGTTTTTTTAAACCTTAATTCCGGGTGATTAACGCTTAGACCGTCACGTTGCATGGCTTGCAAATGCTCACCACGGGCTACCAAGGTAACTTCATGTCCCGCTTCGATAAGCCGTGCAGCATAGTAACAACCTATACCACCGGCACCGATCACGCTAAATCGCATCAGTTGCTTGCCTTACTCAGCAAAAAAATCCTTTACCAATTCATTAAAACGCGCGTTATGCTCAATTTGAGTCCAATGGCCACAGCAGCCAAACATGTGCAACTGTGAATTAGGGATCAGGTCAAACAACGTTGTTGAGGTAATCGGTGGTACCACCAAATCTTCACGGCCATGAATAATCAAGGTTTCATGTTGGATTTTTTTAATGTCTTCAGGGTTACTCGCTAAGGCATCGACACACTGTTGGCGAGGTGCTGGGAACATTTTGCTAAATGCCTCTTGAAAACCTGGCTGAATACTCGCTCTATAACGAAGTTCGGCCAATTCATCGCTGACTAAGCTACGGTCATAAGCGAACAGATCCATCATTTTCCGCATGTTCTCAACCGACGGTTGGTAACCCCACACTTCATCAAGGCCCGGTGTTAAATCAAATTTAACACCTGCTGCGCCCATCAGCACCAATTTATTGACGCGTTCTGGATGCGCAATCGCCAAGGCCAGTGATAAGCCACCGCCAAATGAATTACCCACTAAATCCGTTTTTTCAATCGCTAGCGCATCCATTAAATCAATCGCATGCTGCACCCAATTCGCCATTGTGTACTCATAACCTTCTACCCGTTCGGTAAAACCAAAGCCGGCCATATCAGGCGCAATCACGCGGTGATGTTTAGCCAATTCAGGAATAACCAAACGCCAGTTTGCCCACCCAGTCACACCGGGCCCTGAGCCGTGGATCATAAACACCGGAGAACCCTCACCTACGTCATGATAATTTGTTTTAAATGCGCCTGTTTGAATGCTATTTGCAATTTCTGGATTAGTGCTCATGAAGATTCCCTTAGTATTTTAGTTTGAAAGGCCAAGTTGCTTGGCCAACATTTTATAAGATTCTAGCCGTGGTTTAAATGAATAAGTCACGTTAACAATCATTAGCTCATCAACATCATAATCCTGCCCTATTTGTTCAAGTTGTGACTGACATTGCTGGGGTGTGCCCGTGACCATGGTGGCCAAGGTTTCATCATAATACGCCTGATCCGATAGTGATAATTGCTTCTTTTTATCCATCACGACTTCTGGTGAATAAAAAGTGTCGACCTTGCCATGACGAAACGCTTGAACCTTCCAATACGTATGACTACTAGCAATAAATTCAGCCTCTTCTTTTGAGTCGGCACAAATGGCGGCAACCGCTATAATTGCTTCAGGTTTGTCAAGACTCCCACCGGGTTGAAAGGCATTACGGTAGCGTTGGATAATTTCGGGAGGTCTATCGTGCGTTCCAATAAATAACGCTAAGACAAAACCCGCACCTAACACACCAGCTACTTCAGCACTGCCATCACTGGAGCCCAACATCCAAACTGGCGGTGCACCCACATCAGCTGGCACCACGATTGCCTGACTATAAGGGTGATCAGCAGGTAAGTTATTGCTCAAATACCCTATTAAATCTTTTGTTTGACCTGGGTAATACTCAGAGGGAACAGTTTGTCTTGGTGCAGAAATAGCCGCCGATGAAACGGGGTGTCCGCCGGGCGCACGGCCCACACCTAAATCAATACGACCGGGGTGAAACGCCTCTAACATCTTAAAGGTTTCCGCCACTTTAAATGCCGAATAATGTGGCAACATCACACCACCACTACCGACTCTTATTCGTTTTGTTGCATGAGCAACATTACTGACCATCATTTCTGGGCACGGGCTAGCATAACCCGGCGTACCATGATGTTCTGCTAACCAATAGCGGTGATAGCCCAATTCATCACAATGCTTTGCCAATTCGACCGTGGTAAATAGGCCAGAAGATTCGGGGTTTCCATCGTGTACAGGGGATTGGTCCAAGACACTTAATTTTAGATTTTTCATATTTATTGTTTAAACACTATTAGCAATGGCTGAAAAAGCCGTCTAGAACCGCTCATTATATAAGTAATGACTAATCGTTTCGATGCGTTAAATCACTTAATAACAGCGACAAAAAAGCCGTGCAATATTGAATTACACGGCTTATATCAACAATCAGACTTACTTCAGGCCAAACGATTGCCTGACTGCTGCCGCATAGGCCCTTGCCTCTTCGGCGGCATCGGGTAAGTCTGTTAAGGCTGCACAATACGCATTCATCGCTTTATCGGCCAGCGGCTGCCATTTATCGACCCAGCCCTGAATAATCGACGCGTTGTCTGTGTTTGTTAGCGCAAAGTCAATCAATGCTTTAGTTTGACGTTGATGGCGTTCTGCATCGCGTAACTGTGCATCGTTTAATAACGACAGCAGGGTATCGGCATTTTCTGCACCAGCCAGGCCTAATTGTTTTTGTACCGCAGCTGACACTGCTGGTTTTAAAATCACATCAAACACAATGGTAGCTTCTGCCCAATCCCAAGTTATGAGCGCTTTTTCAGCCAGCTCTCTAAACCCTTGCCAAGCCGCATCATTTTCCCAGTGGTCCCGTTCGTTTTCGCCAAGACCGATATCACCCCATGTTTTAGCTAACTCACAGGTTCGGTATGCTGTGTGTGTTAACCAACGCAGGTGGTCGCCAGCCTGATAAGTCGCTAGGTTTGAAATCGTACTGGCTGGTGACATTTGATGCAGGTATGAAGCACCCATTTGCAACGCGTGGTATAAATATCGCGTGGGGGCATATAAACGATTGAGTGCTTGCGCCCACTGTTTAGATATCATTTGATCGTTGCCGCGTTCACTAAACTGATCCAGCAAACCGGTAACGTAAGCCTCTTGGCCTTCTTGTAAAATATTATACGTCCGGTATATCAATTGCTCTGGGTCTCTAAACGCATCCCAGTCTTGATGTTTTAACGGACTATTATTACGGTACTTAATGTACCAATCGTTCATTTTCGCATCCCGGCCTACTTCAAACGGCTTATCCGGGTTATTGGTATGAAAATGCAAATTGGTCGACACCACCTCGTACTCACTCGGCCTTTTACGTTGCTTTGAAAGGTGTGACCAGGTTTTAAGTGGCTTTAACGTGTCTGTTTGTGAATCGCTCATCGTCTGTCCTTTCTTTGCTTACAGTGTTTTTTTAAAATAAAACCTGATTTGCTCAGGAGTTACTTCTATTTGCCCCGCCATTGAGCCCAAGTGGATTTCTATTTCGCGCATTTCAAAATGACGCCCAAGGGCTTCCTCCATAGACGCTCTGGTTATTATCAATTCCCCTTCTGCAGCGATACGGACGTACGCCCCTTTATCGTCAACGGTGATGTCCTTATCGGGGTTGTCCCACTCTGCCGCATCAATCGCTGCTTGCGCTACATCACCCCCATTTAAAATCGGGCCCACTTTGTTTTGCTTATACGCGTTTTTAAGGTCTGAGTCAGACATGATTACCCTTTTGTTTATATGGCTTGTCGCCAAATAGTTAATTTATGAGTGTGCGGTAAAAGGCTCAATCCCTTCTACATCTACAAACACATCCTCGCCTTCAATTTTTATTGGGTAGGCGGCAATTTGACAATCGGTTGGATTTAGCCCCTGACCATTCGACGTATCAAACTGCCAAAGGTGTGCTTTACAGGTTAAAACCTTACCGTCAAATTCACCCTCAACCAGCTCAATTTCTTGGTGCGGGCATATTGCTTGAAAGGCCTTTAAATCGCCACCATCAACCCCTAAAACCAGAACCGCCGTACCACAGCTTGTTTCAAAAGCGTCCATATCGCCTTCCCAAACATCATCCAAGGTACAAATTTTTTCAAATGCCATCTTCTTAAACCCTTTACTCTTTACTCTTTATTCTTTAACTATCTGCAAAAATGATATCCAACGTTTCGGTTGGTCTCCAACCCGCTTCGGATACTTTCATATCACGGGGGTAGTTTTCGTTCGTTTGGTGCATACGTACCCGCAACACCTTGTCAGGTTGTGCAACTACGCGACGGCCAATCGAGTGATATGCGCATTTTTCAGCGACCTGATCCATTGTATCCTCGGTATCAACAGGGATTAATTGCATCACAAAGTCGCCTTCAAAATTTGAACTAATGGGAAATGCTGCCATTGTTTTCTCCTAATTTACTGTCTTCGTCGTTAAATGACCTTGTTTATATTTAAGCAACTTTGGCCTGTTTCTTAAACGCCGCAGCCCACGCATAATTATGTGCATCTTGCCCCATTTCTCCGGGGCCTAGGCCCATATAGGCGAGAGCACCCGGTAGATCAGCGGGTTGTATTTGTCCGCTTAAGAACCGGTCTATCAAACTTTGGTGTTCTTGATGACGCACCGGGTCTTGCTCAAAACACCAACGATCCGCTTTTGAACCAAAGTGATATAAACGCCCATTATGTTCCAAGGTGTAATCTTTAACATCCCACGCATCGCCCGGCGTTCCAACGATGGGCAGCTGTGACATATTACAGATATACGGCAGCGTTTCTGGCAAGGTCAGGTCTTCTCGGTCATTATTCAAATTATCAGTAATCACATCCCAACATCTACCCCAGGTCTTATTCCAGCCGGGGTATTTTTCTTCTAACCACTCACGATCTGCAGGTGATGCACCCGCGGCAGGGTTCCACCAAACAGTAGGACGCCAATACCAAACACCTAAGTGCATGCCGTGATGGGTTGTATCTAAGTCCTTAGTTAAATCTTCCCAATACCAAGGTGCATCTAAACCTAAATCGACCAACTGACGCTCGAACTGGGTAATAATCCACTCGACCATAAACTCTTTAAACGACTGACTGCGATGTTCAAGCGGCGTGTAGTAATCCATGATTGGCCCAGTTAATACAGAGAACAACTTCCAAGCACGCCAGATCGAAATATCAACCATTTTTTGCGCTTCTTCTTTATGGCCGTTTGCAATTAATATTTTTAAAGAGGGGCCACCTTGTTGCGCATGACGCGCTTCATCAGTTTGAACACTAGAAATTAAACTGGCAAAGGTATGATCCCCCGCCTCTGATGCATCAGCTGCTAAGCCCAAAAACTGCATATTGGTGAAACCCGTTTCAAAACTAAAGGTCAACATAATTGACACTGCAATCGCATCACGGCATAGCATAATGTCGTCAAAGAAGGCGCGCGCTGCGATAGCCGCCCATTCATTGGTGTGCATCGCTTTATGCGCCCAATCCCATTGCCTATTACGTTTTACATTGGCGTGTGGGAAAAATAGCTGAATTTGGCCGTGCCGATTTTCATCCAATGTGCCGAAAACCGCCATATTTCTGTTACCCGGCGCTTTTGAAAATCGCGCCATCCTGGCTTCTGCCACACTCGCTGCGTATTCATTAACCGCGATAGCACCATAGTGCGCCATCATGGTCGAAATCCAACCGGGGTCAGCACGATCTACATAGGCGTCACGTTCTAAGGCTGCTTTTACCGAATAAGCACCCGCATCTTTTTGGCGTTGTATTTCAACGTATTCAGGATAGGTTACCTTATAGGGTTCATCATACGTTTCCCATGCTTCCATCGGGATGCCTCTAGCCCCACTCATTTCTTCTGGAAACAGCTCTTCTTCACTAACATAACTAGGTGTCCAGTTAGTGGCTCGTGTTAGGTCGTACCATTCAGCTCTGGGTATTTGATACATCGCATCCTCCTGCTTTTAACATTAAAACTTAATTTAATTCTGCATTAAGTATCTAGATGAATAATGCACATTGTATGCCAATCTAGATTCCTTTATATCACTACTGATGACTTTCTCGTATTTGATTATTTGATTAAAAGCCCCGATGTTATTGATCATTTGAAAGCCTGCTCATCTTATTTTTCCGCTACCACGCTTTATTACATCCGCATAAATTCGCCTAGGCATTATTTATATTAGCTTAGTTAAGCAACAAAAAAATTGTAGTTTCATGCCAATTCAATGGTCACCGTTATTAGATAAAAAACTATCACTGAAAGCGGCAGCTAGTGGGGTGAGAAAAAGGGAGGGAGTACTTATCAGCTGAGTGGTAAGTTGACTATGTTGTATACTGTAATTGGCGCGTGCATTTATTACTTAACCCCCAGCCGTTGACTGAGGGTTAAGTAAAAAGCGTTAACGGCCTAAGCTTTTGACGGTTTTACCACCAATGCCAAAATTTGTATTCGGCATTTCTTGCAAAATGACGCGTACAGCTTCACGCGGCGCGCCGACGGATTCACAAATGGCATCGGTCACTTTTTCAATCAACGCCGTTTTTTGCGCCTCAGTACGACCTTCCATCATATGTATTTGTGCTATGGGCATTTAATCTCTCCTTTAGTCTACAAAACGCATACTAACCGTACCTAAATCTTGGTAACGTACCGTCACATTATCACCTGCCTTAACAGCCACCGCCGCGGTAATAGCACCCGCCATAATAAAGGTACCGGCTGGAATCACCTCGCCACGTTCTGCCAACATATTAGCTAACATGGCAATACTGGCTGCTGGATGGCCTAATATAGCCGCGCCTGCGCCCAGTTCCACAATCTCGCCATTGATTTCCATTACTACGCCAATGGTTTTAAGGTCCAACTCTTCAACCGGCAGCATACGGCCACCGGTAACAAAACGCGATGACGATGAGTTATCCGCAATCACACTCTTAAGATCAAATTTAAAATCTTTATAACGAGAATCAATAATCTCAACTGCTGGCACAATAAAGTCTGTTGCTGACAACACATCAGCAATATGGCAACCAGGACCACTCAGCTCCTTTTTCGTCACAAACGCAACTTCTGCTTCTACTTTTGGGTGAATCAGCTCAGATATTTTGACTTCTCCACCGTCCGGAATACTAAAGTAATCCGCTAAAAAGCCATAACAAGGGGTTTCAACGCCCATTTGACGCATTTTAGCCATTGAGGTTAAACCCATTTTGAGGCCAACAATCTTATTACCTCTGGCTTCCTTACGACGACGGATTTCCCACTGCACATCAAGTGCTTCATCCCAAGTAATATCCGGGTAATCATCTGTTATTTTGGTTACTTCATAGGCATTTAACTCAGCATCTTCTAGGTAAGTCGCTATTTTTCCGATTGTATCTTTATCTAGGCTCACAGTTATCCCCTTAAGCTGATTTCTTTTTAATTTCTAAGGCCACGTCTTCGATCATATCTTCTTGACCGCCAACAGCACCCATACGTCCTAATTCCATAAGAATTTCACGCGCGGGCACACCATGGTTTTTCTCTGCGCGTTTTGCGTGTAACAGAAACGATGAATAAACACCGGCATAGCCCAATGTTAACGAATCGCGATCAATACGCGTTGGCGTTGGCATCAGTGGCAGTGCAATATCTTCCGCCACATCCATAATCTTATCGACATCGACACCGGTGATAATACCCATTCGGTTACAGACAGCCACCATCACTTCCAGTGGTGTATTACCCGCACCCGCCCCAAAACCAGCAACCGAGCCATCAATACGTGAAGCGCCTGCTTCAATTGCTGCCAGTGAATTAGCAATACCCATTGCCAGGTTGTGATGACCGTGAAAACCAATTTCGATATCATCGCTAAACTCAGACCGTAATAGCCCGATACGCGCTGTCACATCATCTGGTAATAAATAGCCCGCTGAATCGGTGGCATAAATACAATTGGCACCATAATCGACCATTTTTCTTGCTTGTTCTAGCAACGCTTCTGGAGGTGTCATGTGTGCCATCATCAAGAAACCAACCGTATCTAGGCCATATTCACGCGCCTTTTTAATATGCTGCTCTGACACGTCTGCTTCGGTACAATGCGTTGCAATACGAATAGTCGAAATACCACAGTCTACTGCCATTGCAAGGTCGTTAACAGTGCCTAGACCCGGCAATAACAGCGCCGAAATTTTAGCGTTTTTCATTTTTGGTACGACCGCTTCTAGGTATTCACGATTCGTGTGTCGACCGAAACCGTAGTTCACAGACGATCCGCCTAGTCCATCACCGTGAGTCACCTCGATCAATGGCATACCCGCTTCATCCAAGGCCATTGCCATACGAACCATATCATCGATTGAAAACTGATGACTGACCGAGTGCATACCATCACGCAGTGCATTGTCATGCAATTTAATTTTTTTACCTGTTAAATTCATCATCAATCTCCTACGCTAACTTTTTTAACTTCAGTGTGCCGTTTTCAATTTCTTCGGCAAACATTTCAGCTGTTCTGGTGGCAGCCGCTGTCATAATATCTAGGTTCCCCGCGTACTTAGGTAAATAATCACCCAAGCCTTCAACTTCTATGAAAATACTGACACGGTTACCATCAAAGATTGGGCCATTTTTTAAACGGTAACCCGGCACGTATTTATTCACCTCGGCCAACATATCGTGCACTGATTTAGTAATCGCTTCTTGGTCTGGCGTTGTTTCTGTTAAGCAATGCACGGTATCGCGCATCATGAGTGGTGGCTCAGCCGGATTAAGGATAATGATCGCCTTGCCCTTTGTTGCACCACCAATTTCTTCCACAGCACGGGCTGTGGTTTGAGTAAATTCATCGATATTTTTACGTGTACCGGGGCCGGCTGATTTAGAGGCTACGGTAGCGACAATTTCACCATACTCTACCGCTTGTACACGGCTAACCGCGGCCACCATTGGAATAGTCGCTTGGCCACCACAGGTCACCATATTAACGTTCATTTCCTGTGCGCCGACGTGCTCTTTTAAGTTAACCGGTGGAACACAGAAAGGCCCTATTGCAGCGGGTGTTAAATCAATAACCAGCACACCCTTTTCTTGTAATTTACGGTTATTTTCACCGTGCACATAAGCGGACGTTGCATCGAAGGCAATTTGAATATTATCTTCTTCGATATGTGGAATTAAACCATCCACCCCTTCATGTGTTGTTTTTAAACCCGCTTCACGGGCTTTTAATAAACCATCCGAGTCTTCATCAATGCCCACCATCCAAACAGGGTTTAAATTAGCACTCCGCAGTAATTTTGCCATTAGGTCGGTACCAATATTACCCGAACCGATCATTGCACAATTAATAGCCATGTATTGTCTCCTAAGTATTCTTTAGTATTTCTTTACGTCTTAAACAAAGCGGACCGAAGCCGATCCAATGCCACCAATACTGACGCGCATTGAATCACCCGCTTTTGCATCGACCATCGCGCACAATGCGCCCGATAAAATAACTTCACCCGCTTTTAACGTTACGCCCAGTGCGCCCATGGTATTAGCTAACCAGGTCATTGCGTTCACGGGTGAACCTAATGCAGCTGCACCTGCACCTGTGTGCATCAGCTCGCCATTTTTTTCTAACACTAAGCCACACACACCTAGGTCTACTTTACGCGGATTAACCGCTGTGCCGCCTAACACCAAATACCCACACGATGCATTATCTGCAATCGTATCTTGAATTTTTATTTTCCAGTCCGTAATTCGCGAATCAACGATCTCGAAGCAAGGCATAACCGCTTCGGTCGCTGCCAAAATATCAGCATTGGTTAAGCCTGGGCCACACAGATCTTTTTTAAGCACAAAGGCAATTTCACCTTCTGCCTTGGGCTGAATCATCTTTTCAGATACTGGTATTTCTTGCCCTTCTGATAGGATCATATCCGTTAGTAAATAACCAAAATCTGGTTGATTAACATTTAACATATTCATCACGGCTTTACTGGTACAGCCCACTTTTTTACCCACAATTCTTTCACCTGCATCCAGCCTACGCTGAATCATTTGGTGTTGGATTTTATAGGCATCCTCTATCGTCACCTCAGGTGAGCGTTCGGTAATCGGCGAGATGGTTTGACGCGTTATTAAGGCGTTATACAGTTCATCGCCGTATTGGATTATTTTATTTTGGTCCATTTTTATTCCTTATAATTTAATACAAACATTCGTTAGTTCGCTGTAAAACTCTAACGAATAATGTCCACCTTCACGCCCAGTACCCGATTGTTTTGAGCCACCAAACGGGGTACGTAAATCACGTAAGAACCAGCTATTTACCCAGCAAATACCTGTATCCATTTGTGCTGCTACTCTATGTGCACGTGAAACATTTTCCGTCCAAATTGCAGAAGCTAAACCATACGGTGAGTCATTCGCTAATTCAATCGCTTCTTGTTCTGTATCAAAAGGACAAATATGCACACATGGACCAAAAATTTCTTCTTGTACCACAGTTGCTGTTTCAGGTAAGCCCGTCCAAATAGTCGGCTCGATCCAATAACCACCCGCTAAGTCTTCGGGCATATCAGGGATACCGCCACCTGTTACTACGGTCGCGCCCTCATCAACGGCGGCCTTGTAATAACTCAATACTTTCTCACGATGAGACTTGCTGATTAAAGGCCCCATATTCGTTTCTGGATCTTCAGAGCGACCTAATTTTAACGCTTCGGCACCTTCTTTCATGCGCCGTACAAATTCTTCAAAAACAGAGTGTTCAACATATAAACGTTCTGTACCCAAACACACTTGCCCACAGTTAGCGAAGACTGAACGTAATGAACCTTCGATCGCCTTATCCATATCACAATCAGCAAACACGATACCCGCATTCTTACCACCTAGCTCCAAGGATGAGTCACGCACACCCACTGAAGCTGCTGCTGCAATTCGTTCGCCGGTAGCCGTTGAACCGGTAAAGGTGATGGCATCCAAACCCGGATTAGTGATTAACGCTTCACCAATCTGTGAGCCTTTACCCAAAATAACGTTATAAACACCCTTAGGTACACCGGCATCGTTCATCACTTCACCCAGTAAACTGGCCGTTAATTGAGTTTCTTCTGAAGGCTTTACTACCACGGTATCACCACACGCCAACGCAGGGCCTACTTTCCAGGTCATTAGTAACAAGGGTAAGTTCCACGGCCCAATCACACCAATCACGCCTTTTGGCTTACGTACGGTGTAGTTTAATGCGCCGGTGCCATCGGGCGTCGGCGTATGAAACGCTTCGTCTGCAATATTTTTTATCGTGTCAGCAAACACTTTAAAGTTAGCCGCGCCACGAGGAATATCAATATGACTCGCTAATGAATAAGGCTTACCGGTATCTAAACACTCGGCCGCTAAAAACTCATCAAAACGCGCATTAATGCCATCGGCAATCTTGTATAAAATGTCCACTCGCTGTTGCGCTGACATCGTACCCCAGGGACCTGTTAAAGCCGCTTTTGCGGCCTTTACTGCCTGATCTACTTGTTCAACACTGGTTCGGTGATAGTTACATACCAGCTCACCGGTCACCGGCGAATAGACTTCACCAAACTCACCCGAACTGACGAACTCGCCATTTATAAAACCTTTTACTTCTCTCATATTAATGTCTAACCTTTAAATTTTAACTAATCGCGTCAATACCGGCTTGCGCGCATATTACATCTTCTTCTTCTGAGCCGCCTGAAACGCCAACAGCCCCTATTAATTCTTGCCCTTCAAATATGGGCAAACCACCACCAAAGGTAACAACCCGAGGTCTTGCAACAATACCTGCTTGTAATTGGATATTGCCTTGAAGAATCTCTTTCCATTGCATGGTTGGCAACCCAAAACCCGCTGAGGTATACGCTTTGTCTTTAGCAATATCACTTGAAGGCAAAAAAGAATCGCTCATTCGTATGAATGCCATTTCAACCGCTGAACTATCAGCGACCGAGACATTAATGCTAATACCTAACTCAGTTGCTTTTTCAATAGCTGCTTGCGCCACGGCGCAAGCAGCTTGAGTTGAAATATTTTTTTTTATCACACTCTTCGACATAAAACTACGAGGTAACACCCATAAAACTTTCCACTAAGGTGCGTGAATGATAGAAGATAGCCTGACCAATGTTATCCGCCGTCCAAGTTAAAACAGGGCTATCGGGATAGACATAGCTGTCTTCTGCAAACACTTCGTTTCTGTTACCTGATGGGTCAAAGAAATAGATCGTTTGACCACGCGTTAAACCATGTCGAGTTGGGCCTGTTTCTAATGGGATATCTTCCATTGAAATAATATCACCGGCTTTTAAAACACCTTCCCAAGAACCTAACAAAAAGGACGCATGGTGTAACTGAGCAGACTTTTCAGAACGGATAAAGGCAACGTCGTGCGCTTTGGTGCTACAGGTTAAAAATGCCGCCAGCTGCAATTCACCATCAACAATTTGTTCTGTCAATTGAAAATCTAACGCTTCAGTAAAAAACTTAAAGTTTTCATCAAAGTTATTGCCGTACAACAAACAATGATCAAAACGAATAGGTTCCATGCCTTTCAATCCTCTTGGCCAAGGTGCAGGATTAGTCGTCGAAAGACCGTTACCCACCTGTTCTTTTTCAGCAAATAGCTCAAAGGTATGGCCAGCAGGAACCACAAAACGAACCCTTTCGCCACAACCCTTTAATTCACCAGCGGGTACTCTTTTGGTGTCAATACCAAATTTCTTAATTTTTGACTCATAGTGCCAGAGATCTTGCTCTGTGGCCACTTTATAGGCCACATGGTCCATACCCGAACGATCTGATGGCTCTAACACAACTGAAAACTTATCTTGCTCATCCCAACATTTCAGATACACACGACCTTGTTCGTCACGATCTGTTTCAATCAGCCCTACATTATTACAATAGTGATTCAGTGATTCGTCCATATCAAGCACTCTTAATTGAATGTGCCCTGGACGTAAAATACCTGTCATTGCCATGCTATCTCTCCTATCTAGTGTTTATTATTTAAAATAACGATGTTACCAAAACGGCTATTTTTTCAACTTTACCGCATCACGGCTTTATGTAAATGACCTATGACACTCAAACTGATATTTGTTTGAGGAAACACCCTGCACGCCAATACAGTGCCACTATTTTCCTCATCTTGTGACACATGGTCACGGCTCATTTTTTTAGTTGCGTATGCGCCCTGATGAATTTTAACTTTGCACACGCCACAGCCCCCACTTCGACAACCCACCGGAATGCCTTTTTTTCCTAACTGCATCATGCCTGACAATAAGTGTTGAGTTTCCTTACAACTGTACACTTCATTCGTATCTAAAATTGTGATCTGAAAAGACATGTTAATTTGCTAAATATTCTTGAATAAAGGGCTTTTCTTACTTTCAGCTTCTGCATCGGCTGCATTGAAAAATTTTTCCATAAACATATCCTTTTCAAACAAACGGCCGCGCATTAAAGCAGTAATGCACGCATCTATCATCATTGGTGGGCCGCACATATAAGCACGGTAACCTTCAAATTTTCCGTTCATTTTTTCTTTAGCCGCTTCATGAATATACCCAGTCAAGCCATCCCATTCAGGCTCTATATCAGGCCCCGACAAGCCAGGAACATAAGTAAAGTTCGGATACTGCTGCTGCAGTGATTCAAACAGCTCTTTATAATACAGCTCTTCAAGGTTTCTCGCACCTTGGAATAAAATTATCTCACGCTGGTCGCCTGATTCAAGCAAGTCTAAAATCATCGACTTTGGACTAGCTAAACCGGAGCCACCGGCAAAAAACAACATCGGCTTGTCGTCCGAGGTTCTTAAAAAAAAGTGTCCATAAGGCGCTGAAAACTCTAAGGTATCACCTAACTTTAGCTCGTTATGGATCCACGTTGTACCTTCACCACCAGGCACCAGCGCGATATCAAATTCCAGTACGGTTTTTTCGTTAGGCGATTGCGCCATTGAAAAGGGCCTAGGTACGTCCAGGCCGGGGATATGCAGGTTGGCGTACTGACCCGACTGGAACTCGACTTCATCATTCTCAACTTGCAAAAATACACCAAGAATCCTCGGCGTTAACTTCTCGAGTTTAACCACGGTGCCGACAAAGTCCCGCACCGGAATGTGTTTAGCATCGGGCTCCTCTTCCACATCTGCTTCAATCACTAGATCAGACTCAGGCACTGTACAACAGGTTAAACACTTACCCTCAGCGCGTTCAAAATCCAGTAGCGCAAACGGTGACGCTTCTTCACCGATTTCCACCTCGCCTTCTAACACATCGACCTTACAGGTCCCACACAGGCCGTGACCACAGGCGTGCGGCAAATAAACACCCTGCCTTAACGCTGCGTCCAAAATATTTTGGCCTTCTTCGACCTCAATAGTTACGCCTAACGGCTCTATGGTGACCTCGTAACTCATTGCTTACAACCTTGTTCCATTAATGCCCGTTAAGCCGGGCGTTTTAAAACGAATCAATGATTTGTGGCCCACACCATTATCTTTTAACGACTTATCCATATCGGGTGAAAAGCGCTTGCCGTCCAATACCCATTCAACAGATGTCCAGTCTATTTTTTTAAAATCAGGGTGATCATTAAAACTACCAGGCATCACCTCTGACACCAAACCTTGGAAAGGCATTTCTGGCGGCAGTGGGAAAGCCCAAGCCGCAGAAAATAATAAATGATCGTCCCAACCGACGTACACCAATTGGTTACCGTGAAAATTTTCTACGCGATCCCTAACGTTATCGACGTAACCATCTTTTGCAATTATTGCCATGTTATCTCCTAACTCTATTCAAGCAAGCTGACCTAATTATTAGGCCTGCTTGACCTTTTTATCCGCACCTTTCCATTCTTGCCAGCGCTGATAATCCTTTGAACCAATGTAATCACCACTGTCTTCTGGCTTAAATTTATACCAATCGAGTACTTCTGGCAGGGTTGGTCCGCCGCAGTTGCCTTGATAAATCTGATGCACAGGCAACCAAGCTTGGACATATTTTTCTGGCTCAAACTCAAAAATATCTTTACAGCCATCTGAACAAAAATGGTACTTATCGCCACCGTGCTCAGTCACCCGATAGCTAATTTGCATCGGGTCTGTCTGCACTTCGGTAAACACCATCGGTATTTGGCAGACCTGACATAACTGAGGCAGCCCTTTTTGATACTCAAAGGTCCCCGCTTTTTTCTGTTCGGCCCAATATTCAAAACGAGGCCGGTAGTATTTATCAAAGGTATCCGGGTATTTCTCAGACAGCCAGTCCATTTTTTCTTCTGTAGGCAAAAAGGTATGAAAACCCGTCGCATTACCCAAGGAGCAAAAAACTGACCAGACCTGGTGACTAATATGATCCGATTCAGCGGTGGCCAATTCATGGTATTTGGGCATTTTTAGCCCATAACGTGACAAGTCTTCAAATAAAGCACCACCATTTTCCACGAAGTACACATCCCACGCTTCTTTCCACGACATTGGGCTATTGGTTAGCATATAGTCTTGCATCGCCGCCACCAGCGCCAATAATCTATATGCACGCCAGAAATGCTTGTCCATCCAGCGTTGTATGATGGGTAAATTATCCTCGTGCTGCTCCAGCATGAATTTTATGATTTCAAGACCTAGGGTCATATGCCGCGATTCATCAGATTGCGCCGAAAAGCCAAAGGTTACCGTCGCCATATCACCGTTATACGCCGCGCCTGACATAAAAGGTACAAACAATAGATTAGTTAATACGTATTCAAACGCAAACGAAATAGAGGTAATAAATTCAAACGGCCCAGACGACATGGCATCTTCTACAAAAGACTTCGGTACCGACAAGTACCAGACGCGATCAAACTGATGAAAGGGGTCATGTAAACCACTAAAGTGTTTATTGTAATGGCTGATGGTATGCACTTGTGTTTGCGCATGACGCAATTCATCAATCGCCTGCATTTGACAGGCAATACGCGCCCCATCACCTCTAAAGTGGCGGCCCAAATGGGCAAAGCCACGGTGCGCGCCGTATTCCAATGGCGTCACACCGGTTATAAATAACTTAATCGCACTGAGATAACTGGCACATGCCAAATTTGTTTGGCCATTATTTTGCGCAAAACTATCAATCACCGCATACAGTTTTTTTTCTTTTTCCGCTTGAAACTTCCAGTAGGAATCCATGGTTAAACGAAAAGGGTCTTCCCACTTATCCCAGTCGGTTATTTTGATTCCTTCGAATGAATCGTACGGGAACACATCATCCATCTTTTGATAAGTCGTTTCCCATCCCATACCACGCGTCAATAGCTCGTAGCGTTTACGTAAGTTTAATTTTTTTGCTGGCATTTTATTTTCTCCTAACAGACCGGCGCTTAATGCCAGCTTATTTCAAATTTATCCTCATCTTCATCAATATTTCCTGCTAAGGAAATAAGATTCAAATGCAGCTCTTGAACATCCCACTCACGGCCTAAATTTTCTTCAACGGTCACACGGTTCACAAGCAAGCGACCGGCTGCTTCCATTCGTACCATGCCCGGCTGATACTGAATATTGGCATCAGGGTTATCTTGTTCCACGGCTTCGATAATAGGCCGTGCATCTTCGTTATCCTGCAAAATTAAAAACACTGTGTTTTTTTTATTTGACATCCCAATCTCCCGCTTAAACCGTCACGCCTTGCTTTGCAAGACGGTCAAGTAACTCTGCTTTAACTTCTACTAACTCGTTAGCGCCATCGTCGCCAAACGCTTCTATCGCAATAGGCTCTAGCGCGACTGACAAACGATCTGTCCATTTGGCAACCCAGCCGGATAATAAGGCTTGATTTTCAGCAGATTCTTTCGCCGTCACTTTTGCCAACGCGTTGGTCCAACGCACCGTTTCTTTGTACCAATCGTCCATAAACTCGGTCAGCATCGCGATGGTAGACCCACCTTCTTGAGTGAGCTTTTTTTCAAAACGGTCATACAGCAAAGGAAAAATCAATCCGTCTAGCACAAAGTTTTGCGCCACCATCAATTCAAACCAATCGTCTAACACAAACATATCTTCGATCGCGTGGCGAAGGCCTTGCCACTGAGGCGCTTCCATCCATGCTTGCTTTGCTGCATCCAGCGTTGCTTCTTCATTGCCATCCAGCAACAGCCCAATACGCGTCACGTACTGCGCCATGCCCAGTCTATCCATCGCATTAAACATGCCGACGGAGCTAAAATTTGATCCATAGCACTCATCGGTGATTTGGCAGTTATTCATATTCGCTGCCCATTCGACATGGCGAAGGGGTATTAAAATATTACGTACGGCTTGCTTTACAGCTTCGGGCACCGCATCAAACAAATCGCGTTTATCTACAAAGGCAAAGTTATGCTCAGCGACCTCTTGCTGCTTAGCTCGGGCAATCGTATAAGAACCGTAATAATACTGGCGAGGATCCGCAAAACTGTACCAATCCTCCATCACGATAGCGGTTTTACTAACATCATAAATATCGTGGTTTTTATCCCATAGCGGACGGTATTGAAAGTTAGTGGTCGGCTGAATATCATAAACCGCCTCTTGGTAACGGGATGCCGGCTTTTTATCACCGAATCGCCGCTCTAAATTGCCATACGCCAAGCGAACCGGTGTAATGGATTTTGCTGAAATCTCGATACTCATGTGTTTATCTCCAAGTTCCCATTAATTAACTATTTGTTATTCACTGTCTATTCCGTCAAACCCTGGCACACCAAAGCGCCACTTAAGCTTGTCGTATTCCACCAGCGCCTCCTGCTCTGGCGTTAAATGCTGCACCTTATTTTTTTCACAAAACGTTTTAAAGTGCTCAAACGGCAACACCAATTCCACATGAATCGTCGGGTCATTAATTGAAAACTCGAATTCCACGTATTTATCGTGTAATACTTTGGTGACACGAACGAACCTGTCTCCATTGATTCCTGCAATTTGTGTTTTTTTCTGTGTCGTCATGATAAGTATTTTATACAGCAATCTTTGTGCCGCCTCTTTAAACGGCTGATAAACGTCGCGTTGCCTCAGCTTACCTATTACCTTTTACTTAAAAAGCAGACCTGTAATTCATTAAATGATGAAATTTATATACGGTCAAAAGCCATTGAATGACTAGCTAAAAGTTTATGACGCGCTAGGGGTGTAGAGATCGGAGTAGAAATGTGCCGGCAATAAGCGATGATTAGTGATCAAGGTATCTGCCACCGCTTTTACCATCGCTGGAGAACCGGCTGAGTATGCATCCCAGCCTGACATATCTTTTGGCATCACGCGTTCAACCACCTCCGTCACAAGGCCGCTATGACCATCCCAGTCGTCTTGATGAGATAACGCTGGATAGTAATGGAACCCGCTGTGTTTTTTTGCTAATGCCTGCATATAACCTGACTCCAGCAGCTCATCTTCTTGCCGGCAGCCTAAAAAATAATGCACTTCGCGATTCACTAGACGACCCGCTTCATCTAAGCAATGGATCATTGAGCGAATATAGCTGGCACCAGAGGCGCCCGCGACAAAAAGAATATGCCGATTGCTCTCTTCTCGTAAATAAGCGTCGCCCATTGGCAGATGCAATTGAATGACATCCCCTTGCCTTAAGGAATACAGATAAACCGCCCCTTCACCCAATGTATCTTCCTTTACTAATAATTCCACCTCACCTTTTTTATTGGGTGATGAGGCAATCGAATAATAAGATACCTTATCTGTATTCGGTAGCAATACCGCCAAATATTGACCCGCTTTAAAGTCAACAAAATCAGGTTTAATTAATTTAATTTTGATCAAGATAATGCCTTTACTAATAGCACCTGTGTAGATTATTTGACCAACATGCGTCGCTTCCATTATTTATTCTCGTTTTAACTTAAAGTAAAAGACCGCCCGTAGTGTACGTGCGGCCCCTGGTGCTTATCAATCGAACATCATAGTTTATAACAAAGGATGTCCAGATAAACCAAACTGGGTACGCCCATAAGACATCATGTTATCCTCATAAATCTGCCCTAAATGGATATACACCATAAAAGCATCGCGTGCTGCCGTTTCAAGCGGGTCACCACTGCCGGTAGCAGACGCACCTAATAGATTCATCGCATGGAAAGCCAAGTCAGATGCTTCTTTAGAAATGTGCGAACGCCAAGCACCCATTTTATTTTTTTCTGCCTCTTCAACTAATGGCGTATCCGCCGCAATCCACTCTTCCAGCTGATCGACGTACCTTTTATTCATTGCTTCTAGCGCGTCCAATTTAACTAGCACCTCAGCAAGGTTGCGTTGTGCAATAGGTGACTCTGACTCTTTCATGCTATACAAAATTCGCTGCCTGCCTTCCATACGCGTTTTTAAATCGCTCGCAACGCGCTGCGCAATTCCCGTAGAGATAGCGGGAAAACCTAAACAGAAAAAGGCCATAAACGGCGCTTTAAAAATTGGTTCATCCGAATAATGACCACCAACCGGCTCTGCCTTATTCTTCGCCTTAAGCACAGGCAACACGTGACGCCAAGGTACAAACACATCGTCCACTTTAACGCTATGACTACCCGTACCTCGTAGACCAAACGGATTCCAATCTTTAATTACTTTAAAGTCCTTTTTGTTTACATTAACCAAACAAGGCTGAGGGTCTTCTCCTGGCACCTCGACAATTGCACCCAAGCCCATCCATTCATCCCACAGCACACCACTACCGAATGACCACTGCCCAGTCAAACGTACACCTCCCTCCACGTATTCGACTTGACCTAACGGCATAAAAATATCGCCCACCAAGCCATCACTGGCATACACTTCTTGGCGACCTTCTTCGTCTAAATAAGCAACCCATTGCTCATGCAAAATAACAAAATAAACCAACCAAGCGGCCGATGCATTGTAATTGGCCACCGTGCGAACAATCTCAGAAAAAGTAAACGCGCCCACACCAGAGCCGCCATATTGCACGGGCCTTAAGGCCTTATGCATCTCAAGCTGGTGGACAAAGTCACGAAGCGCCAATGAAAAACAACCGGTTTTTTCAGCCTCAGCGACTTCTGGTAGCGCCTTTTCACCAATAAGATGCGCCCGTCTGACCCATTCGTCGTGTGCAATTACAGTTGCCATTTTATCTCCCCCGTTTTTGTTTATGTTTTAGCATCTACTTTAATCGGTATCTATTCGTTTTAACAGACACATTAATCCATTGTTACGAAATACCCGTAAAAAGCATGAACTAAATATAAAAGCAAACTTCGTGCCTAGTCTTAACTACTACAGCCCTTACCGTATGCAAGTTTCACCTGCCCTCGCTAGGTTTTATTAATAGCATCATATACTCAATCTAACGCCCATTTTTTACGATTTAATACAATCACATTTAACACGTCAATATCAAAAAAATCAGACCTCAAGCTGCTGGCGTTGAACTCTCTAGATAAACACTGTACAAAAGACTATGGTGCGCATTTTGCTTTAAAAATCTAAAATAAAATCGGGAGAAACCTAGCATGACAAACAAGCAAACAGTTACAAAAAAACCCATGACAGGCGACGAGTACTTAGAAAGCCTAAACGATGGGCGCGAAGTTTATATTTTTGGTGAGCGTGTTAAAAATGTAACTACCCACCCTGCCTTTAGAAATTCCGCCCGCATGACCGCGCGTATGTATGACGCCATGCACGATGAATCCAAAGCCAAGGTATTACGAACCACAACCGATACTGGCAGCGGCGGTTACACTCAACCGTTTTTTAAAGCGCCTAGAACCACTGAGGACTTGGTCGCTTCACGTGATGCGATTGCCGAATGGCAGCGTATCGGCTACGGCTGGATGGGGCGTGCACCTGATTATAAAGCCAGTTTTATAGCGTCTATGGGTGCCATGCCAGAGTTTTTTGGTGAATACGAAAACAATGCCAGACGTTGGTACAAGGAAACACAGGAAAACTTATTATATTGGAATCACGCTATCGTTAACCCGCCTATAGATCGCAATAAAGCTAGCGCTGAAATTGAAGATATTTGCATCCACGTTGAAAAGGAAACCGATGCCGGCATTATCGTCTCTGGTGCTAAAGTGGTGGCGACTAACTCAGCACTTACCCATCAAAACTTTGTAGGTTTATACGGCGTTCCCGTAAAAGACCCTAAGTATGCGGTTATTTTTACCCTGCCGATGAACTCACCCGGGCTAAAAATTATTTGCCGAACTTCGTATGAATACGCTGCTGGGGCCATGGGTTCACCCTATGATTACCCACTGTCCAGCCGTATGGACGAAAATGATTCTATACTCGTACTTGATAAAGTTCTTGTGCCCTGGGAAAACGTTTTTGCCTATCGTGATATTGACGTGGTTAACCGGTTTATTTTTGGCTCTGGTTTTATGATGCGTGCACTGTTCCATGGCTGCACCCGGCTAGCAGTTAAACTGGACTTTATCACCGGTTTATTAATGAAAGCCGTTGAAACAACCGGCGCTAATGAGTTTCGCGGTGTGCAAGGCAGAATTGGCGAGGTATTAGCCTGGCGTAATTTATTTTGGAGTCTCACCGATGCGATGGCTCGCAACCCCTCACCTTGGGGAGATAATGGTTGTTTACAGGTCAATGCCGAAGCAGCTAGCGCCTATCGCGTATTTGCACCGATGGCCTACCCCATGATCAAAGACTTAATCCAAAAGGACTTGGGTGCAGCGTTAATTTACTTACCTTCACACGCCGCCGATTTTAAAAACCCTGAAATCCGGCCTTTTCTAGACCGGTTTGTCCGTGGCTCAAATGGTATTTCAGCCGAGCAGCGGGTAAAAATCTTAAAGTTACTATGGGATTCTATTGGTTCGGAGTTTGGCAGTCGCCATGAACTGTACGAAAGAAACTATGCCGGCAACCATGAAGATATTCGTCTGCAGCTATTGGGTGGGGCAAAAATGTCTGGCTTGGCCGATCAACTAACCGGCTTTGCAGACAAGTGTTTAGGGGAGTATGACCTTGATGGTTGGACTGCACCCGATCTAATCAACCCCACTGATATCAGCATCTTGAACAATAAACACTCATAAGCGAGCGCCTCAGACCAAAAAAAAACCGCACGGCGTCTATTGCCTGCGGTTTTTTATGACACTAAGTTTAAGTGCTTAGAGGTTATATACGTCCAGCACTGTGTCCACCATATCGTTATGCAAGGTGATTTTTCTAAAACAAATTTTTAGGCCATCTTCCGTTTTACGCAAATGATGTTCTTGTACACCAAAGGCTTCACGAGAAGTCTTCAAACTATAACAATGCGTCACCCATGATGAGTGAACCACAATTTCACCTGCGTCATTTTCAGAGACCCTAAAGTTTGTATTAATATGACAGGTACGTGGCAAAGGACTAGTCGCAAACGAAAGCTCGGTACGAATTCTAAAGACCCTGTCCTCAATGCCCGAGCGATTACCATAATAAATCAATGAAATTTCACGTTTTGGATCGCTGGTGGTTGTATATTCGTCGACCCAAGCCGGCATCCAGTAAATAGCATCTTCCGTGTACAAGTTAATCCATTCATCCCATTGCTTATGGTCAAGGTAAGCGGCTTCGTCAATAATCAATGCCACAGCTTGTTGTTTAATTAGACTATCCATCTTACTTCTCCTCCACTTGACCTTTTGTCATCATATCTGCCCAACGTTTATGTTGCGCCACCATCAAGCCTTCATCTTCAAGATTAGTACCTGAGGTCACGGGATTAATTCCCACGCCTTTAGCAACTGCTTCTGGCCCGTCTACAATATTTTGAGACCCGCGCGACATATCGCTCCAGCGCGCTTTACGGCCCATAAAGCCCAATTGACTACTATTAAACGCCGTTAGATCATCCGGTGTTGCCATACCCGTAGCATTAAAGAAATCCTCATATTGACGAATACGGCGTTCGCGCGCTGCATCACTTTCACCAATAGGGGCGATACAATAGGTTGTCACTTCCGTTTTATCAACTGCCACAGGGTGGAAACGACGAATTTGCGTACTCATTTGATCCATCACAAAAACATTAGGGTAAATACAGGTATTGCGTAAAAAACCGCCCATAAATTTAGCCCTTAATGCACCATAGCGTTCTTCGATTTCAGACATTCTGCCACCGACATGCAGCGGCCTATCTGCTGCACTTGGAAATTCCGCCCACAGCATAACGTGACCCTGACCAAGGTCAAAGTAACCGCCCGGCAACGTTGATGTACCAGAAGCGATTGCACCCACATCCACCGGTTTGACTGGATCCTTTTCGGCTTGAATTTTTTTACGGTTAGCAATCGTCATTACGTAGTTACCGTGAATCGCTTCTAAATGATAACCATCAACCCCATTCTCGGCTTGCAGCTTCCAATTACCATTGTAAGTATAGGTAGTTGCGCCTGGTAAAATCTCCAAACCTTCATCAGACTGGTCGGCCAATAAATCCAGCGCGTGTTTGGCTTCGGCTAAATATTCTTCCAGTGAACACGCGTCATCATCAATCACACCAAAGATAAAACCGCGATAATTACCGATATTGCCAATTTTTTGCAAGCCTAACTCATCTTTGTTGAAACTATCGCTATAACCCACCTTACCCTTATGTTCACCGCAATCCATCAGCGTACCGTCTAGCTTGTAAGACCACATATGGAAGGGACAGGTAAATGATCGTTTATTACCACCCGCGGTGTTAACTAACTGTGCGCCGCGGTGACTACAGGCATTAATAAAACCGTGAATTTCACCTTCTTTATCACGCGTGACAATCACGGGTTGACGGCCCATTTGTACGGTGAAAAAATCCCCTGGGTTTTTTACCTGACTTTCATGGCATAAATACATCCAGTTCTTTTCGAAGATGTACTTCATCTCTAATTCAAAGATCTCTGGGTCGGTGAATACATTCCTATCCGCACGAAAAATACCCTTCTCTTTATCGTCGATAAGGTATTGTGCAAAATCTATAGTTTCTTGTTCAGCCATCATTTAACTCCTTAATCTACTTTTTTGATTAAACATAATAGTCCCCATTCCTCACAAATGACCACACTAAATTGTTTTGATGAGTTTACTATCAAACCCAGCAGGGCTTTATTACTAGTTAGCAAAAAGATGACTTATATCATAAATTATTTTTAGCTGAACCTAAGGTGACACCCATCCTGCCTTAATATTCGCGTCTTTTGCCAGCGCCAACTCATCGTTAGACGCATATTTTTCATCCCATTCTTGCAGGTGTTTACGCATCTTTTTATGCCACAGCGGTGGAATTAAGGTCAGTAAAAAATAGCCATACGCACTCCCTGGACGAATCACATCTTCATACGGGGTTAATTGGTGGTACGGAACCGTTGGGTTCGTGTGATGTTGGGAATGCGTCACAATCTCAAATGTTAACACCCGTGATAGTGGGCGAATATGATTCAGCGCATGGCGTTTTTCAATAGGGGTATTAGGAACACGAATCAAGCCGTAGTGTTGTACGTAACTAAATAAACATACAATGCATTGACCAATAATTGAAATCAGTAAAACTGTCAACGCAGCTGATAAGCTAACGGTTAATGCAAAAAATACTAATAACATCACATAAGCAAACCAAGCCCATAAAATTCTATTGCCTAATGACCAGTGACTTAGGCCTTTTGAAACGAATCGTTTTTTTTCCATTTGCCAAGAGGCCTTATGAAAATAAGGCAGTAAGCGCGGAATAAACGCATAAGACGACTCGCCTCTAAATGGCGTATCAACGTCCAAAAGGCTGGATGTTTCAATATGGTGCCCCATCCTATGCTCTAGCTCAACATCACCCGCCATTAGCGTCACTGCAAACAAGTTACCGATAAACCGGGAAGTGCCCTCAATTCGATGAAATAGTTCATGTGCAACGGGCAAACCGACCGCAGCAGTAATTAGCGCCGTTGACAGAACCGCCCCAGTCCATGCGAACCATGTATAGTCGCTACCCAAAAACACCCATAACGCATACCAAAGAAACACCCAAGGAATAAGTTGAAAGTACAACATAAAAGTCGCACCACTATCTCTCATTTTTCGTACACTAAAATCATCTTTTAAAAAATACTCAATAAAGGCGACCACGGGAAATAGTAGCACCCCAAACCAGCTTGTAATGCCGCCCGTGATAACGCCAGCGCCGCTAATAAATAAAAAACCAGCCGGTAATAAATACTTTAAATAATCCATTGTCTTCTCCTTAAAAACTCGCTTTTTTTATTTTTTTACTTTACCCATCCTATTAAACACCCTTGGATAACTTTACTAGCTTTTAAACAATAAAAAAAGCCGGCTAAAAGCCGGCTTTTTTTATTTATTTGGCCAAAAATTACTTACCAAAAGATCGCATATATTGAACACTAAATTGTTTTTCTTTAACTTGTTTAGGATCGACGATACCTTTAAATTGCCCTGTCGTACAATGCATAGATTGAACGTCCATCATGCCAAAAGCATCATCGATGGAAACACCTGTTCCTTTATTGGCGGGTAAATGGCTGTCAGGGTGTGCCTGCCCAATCATCCACGATTTCCAGTACTTTCCTTGACGATCAAAGGTGACCGTTCTAGGTAATGTAAACGTTTGTGCGTCCATATAATGCACCCGTTTTCCTATTGGGTGATTTGGGTCAACAGGGTCTGATTCAACGATATAAACTTTTCTTAATGAATAGCTCACATTGGGGAAACAGCCGCCCTTACCGTGGTAAGTCGTATAGGTATAACCATCAGATTCATTAAATTCAGCCGTGCGTTTTTGTTTTGCCGCATCGTACATTGGCAACAACATGGTTTTACTGCCTTTGTATGTCCAATTCATATCCGAAATACGACCGTTATACCCCTCAAAATCTTCGATCATCAGATCAGAACCCAAGAATGAATCCGTTACCTGACCGGTGGCTAAACGGCGTACGCGACGTTGAAAACCAAGATACAACCAAGCATTATCACGTTTTAAATCATCTTGATAACGGTGAATCAATAATTGCGTGTTTTTAACGTCAAACGGTTCTTCAACATTGAGATAAATACCTCTAAACAGCTTACTAGGGTTGGGCGTAACTTCTGGCATAGGTTCATGATTGACCCTATGGGCAAAGTTTAAAAAGTAAAAATTAAACTTAATCGTACGTTCAATTTGCCCCGTATTCATGTTTCTATATTTCCAATAAAACGGCGATATTGCGGCACCGTCGCCCCAGTTATAACCGTACTGGAAGTTCCAAGCCATTTTCTCACCGGCACGAGGGTCATCTAAGCTTGGCTCAATTGGAAATGGACGACCGGCCACATAACCTTCAAGCTCACCCACTTTTGCGCCTAATTTGACACGTTTAGCGCCTGATTTGGTTGCATCAATATAGCCTTGGTTTAATATAAAATCCATCGGCTCGCCAACGGTAATATCGACCCAACCATCTTTAATATGCTTAATCAAACCGTCATCTAATACGCTGGCGTATTGATCCACATTATCCTTATTGATAACCAAACCCGCTACGACGCCATTAACCGTTGGAAAACCTTTGCTATACGGTTTAAATGAATTGTCAATGTCCGCATCAGTCACGGCCGATGCACTGGCAGCAACACTTAATAGCGCAGCGCTCAGCAAACTTTTTGTAAAATTTTTCATTATTTAAATCTCCTTAACTCTTTTTAACTTTTTAAGAAAACACACTAACGTTCAACTGAACGTCAGTGTGGTTATTCCTAGAAGCGATAACGAAGTGTTACTTGAATTTCGTCTTCTTTTTGTGCCATACCGATAGGGCCAGATTGGAAACGACCGAGTGGTTCGAAGCCACCTAAACCAATATCGCCTGCATCCGCATTCACGCCATCCCAGTTATCATGCAAAGGTGTTGCTGTAAAAGGCGAGAACGGGTTACATGTACGGCAATCAGAGAACTTACGCGCACCTGTTCCAAGCTTTATATTAGCAGCCACTTGTAAACGCCAATTATCGTTAATCAACCAGTCCACTGAAGGTGAGACAACATAGGCTTTAGCACTCCAGTCATACGCTGAAATAATCTGTGGGCTTAAACGATCTTGGAACCACCAACCCTTAATTAATAAAGTTGAAATGTAGTTATCTTCCCAATCTGGCATACCTACTGGGCCTAACGGTCCATCTTCACGATCATGATCTAAGATATGTTGGCCAAATGTTTGGAATGACGCTAAGAATGCTTTGTTTTTATTGATGCTGCGAATAAAGAAATTATGATCCGCCCCTAATACCCAACGCACCACTTCAGATTCTGAAAACAAGCGTGGTTTTAAGGTATTGGCAAACTCTTCACCTTTAGTCCAAGCCACTTCGGCACGAAATGCCGTTTTTAAAGGATCGGCATAATAGTCTAAGGAACCACCTACCAATACTACCCGAGGGAAGTGCATATCAAATGCAATTAAATACGGAAACACATCATTATCCGTATCATCAAATGGGTTTTCAGTAGCGAAACCACCAGGACCACCTGAACCACGTAAAGAAGGTAATTGCGAACGTGTATAGAATGCATTTAATGAAAATCCAATATCGCTATAAACACCCTCAAACTTTACACCAAACTGGCCGTTATCTAATGACCACTCAGGCTCTTCTATATTCCTAATACCTAGCTGGCCAGGGCCAAAGTTAGTAGCCGTATCTCCACCTGCAAAATTGGAAACAGTACAGCCATTATCCCAGCAGTTGCTCAAACCACGGAATAGAGATCCAGCATCCAAAATTTGGTTCGGTGTCCCCGCTTGCCCTAGCTTACTTGGGCGAAATTTATCAAATATCCAAACAAATTGTAGATTCATATCATCTAGCAAATCATTCGCGCCAAACTGCCATTCAGCTGTGGCCATCCACAAAGGGATACGAATATCTTCTAGTTCGTCGTAGATATTATTCCGCGAGTAATCAACGGGGTTGAGAACGTCTAACACACGAAATAAATCAGTACGGCCCCACACTTCTTGTTTTTTACCGACGCTCAGATTAAACGTCGTGCCGCTGTCCATATCGATCGTCGCGTTAACATATAACTCACGAATAAAATCCCAGCGATCATTAAAGTCAGAATACCTCAGGTCATTTAATGTATCGCTAATATAGTCACCTTTACAGCCACGACTATCTTTGTCACAGGGGCGAACAGGCACACCAAAGGTTACACCACCATCGGCATCATGTAGGTGCTCACCTAATTCAATAAGTCCTCTATTTGGATTCGCAGACACATCAAAATCAAGAGCGTTGTTTGGTGGTAATGGTGCTCCAAAGAAGACAGAAGCTGGGTCTGTCGAACCTAAGCCCAATCCATGTGGTGAATTTGGTGCACCATTAGTTGATTCAAGGTTAATTGCCCCACCCGCCCCATCACCGTATTCATCTGAATTTAGGTCATATACGCCATCATAGGTCGCACGGAAAGTACCGTTGATACTCACTTCACTAAACGCACCCAAATTACCCAGTAACTTGGTACCTTCTAATTGCAAGGTGTTGCGGAATTTAGATAAGCCAACGTCGTTACGTATATAGGTGGCATTTTCGACAAAACCGCTGATTTCTAACGAATCGTCCCCCGTATCAATCCCAGCGAGTACTTGCTGCGGTACTATTAAAGCCATCAGCCCTGCAAACGCAAAAGCGACCGATAATGGCTTGGTACGCCATTTATTATTTTTCATACAATCTCCTTTCCCTTTAGTTAAATACATAATCTATACCGTCATACTCTGGTATAAAAAAACTTACATCACGTTGCTTTTTACCCCCCTCCATACAAAATAAGCAACAACCCTGCATGGTATAAAATTAATAAAAACAGTGGCTTAGATAACAAATAAATGCACTATTTCTCCTGAATGAATTTAGGTTTAAAGGTCATGACCCAAGCCGGCACCAAAAACATTGCCGCTAGTGCGTTCAGTAACAGCATGACAATTAGCAGCATCGCCGCATCGGCTTGGAAGCGCATGGTGGATAATAAAACCCACATAATCACGCCGGCAATTAATGAGAAAGCAGTAAAGCCAATCGCGACGCCGGTGGTATTGATAGCAATTTTAATTGCCTCTTCAAAGCTCCCTACTTTGGCGTATTGTTCTTTGATTTTATCCATAATATAAATCGAGTAATCGACCCCGATACCTATGCCGGCAGCCAGAATAGGTACGGTATTTACATTAATACCTAGGCCAACAATGCCCATATAGGCGTAGGTTAGCGTGGTTGCAAAACCCATCGCCAGCAGCATCAGCCAACCCGCGTGCAATGACCAATAAAACACCGTTACAAACGCTAAAATTAATAAAAACACCAAGGGAATAACGATGATATTTGTTTGGTAAGACGCCTCATTAACCGCGGCGGTCACACCAATCAAACCGCCCGCTAATTTAAGAGACAGTCCTTCGACTTGTGCAGCACTACTAGCCGCCCATTGTTTAACCATATGGATCGCACGGCGAATCGTTTCACCTTTATGGTCTTTATAATAAAAAACCATATTGGCATTTTGTTCATCGGGGTCAATAAACTCTAACAAGGCACCCGGAATTGGGCTGGACATCATATAGGCGAACATTAAGCCGCCGGACTCGAATTCATCTTTAGGGTATACAAGCCAACGCGGATCATCGTTATGAATAATTCTATTCACCTGCGTTAATAAATCTGGCAGGCCCTTGGTGCCGCCCAGCTCAGGGTCTAACATCATATGATTTTGAAAGTCTGCTAACGCTTTTATTGCAGCTGGATCTTTCAGACCGTGCGGTTTATCCGAGTGCGCCAAAATAAACATTTCTTCGGAGCCTGGAAAAGCCTCGTTGATCGCCTTCGACGACCTATTGTAATCATGCTCTGGGTATAACAACGGCGAGCCTGCTTCAGACTCACCAATTTGCACTTTAGAGCTTAAATACCCACCACCGATAACCAGCACTAAGGAGACAACTAAGGTGCTAATGGCCCCTCTGCGGGTACATGATATTTTAGATACCACCGGAAATATTTTTTGTAGTAAGCGATGCTCTGTTTTTTTAGATGCCCGTTGTGGCAAAATCTCCAACAACACGGGTAATAAAATTAATACGGTAACAATCACGCTAGCCGCCCATAACGACGCATAAATAGCCAGTTTGTCGTTTATCGGCACCGAGCCCAATGAAATCAATAACAAACCAATTGCATCTGAAATAACACCTAAGGATCCTGGCCTAAATAAGCCCTCAAACGTATTTCTTGCGGCTAGTTGCTTATCACCGCTTTCAGCCAGTTCGGTATAAAACCGCTCAACAATTTGAACCCCGTGTGACATCGCTCGGGCCGATACCAAAAATGGCACCACCAGCATTAACGGGTCGAGGTTATAGCCCAATAAAGACAACATCCCCAGACCCCATGTGGTGGTCAGTAAAATGCCGACAAACGGTAATAACAGGCCATAAAACTTTCTAAAATACGCCACCAATAAAATAAGCAGAATGGCGAGTGTATAGCCAAAAATTTGGATCACTTCACTTACGTAACTGGTGACCCAACCCACCAAAACTGGCTGGCCACTGGCGTATACCGTTAACCCTTCAGCTTTTTCCTCTTCTCGAAGTTTGCTTAACGCTGTAAAAACTTCTTCATAATTTAAGTCGCCTTCGTTGAGCGTACCTTTGATCAGGGCAGATTTCAGATCCGGCGAGACCAATAAGCCGTACACACGTGGATTAGAGACCACTTGGTTTTGCATCACGCTAAGTTCTTGTTCGCTGTAATGATCTTGCAAGGGGTCGTAATAAGGGGCTGACTTCATCGTGCCGTACTCATTTAGCCACACACGGCGCGTATTTCTGTGCGTTAAACTATTTACCAGGTTATGGTTAACCGCAGGTAATGCATCAACTTTATCGGTGATCCGCTTGATTCGCTTCAACACCTCATTGGTAAAAATAGTCCCTTCATGAACTTGTATAGCAACGATGACAGTATTCGCCCCGCCAAACGTTTCAGTCAGGGTATTATGCGTTTGGATATAAGGGTGTTCTTGCGGTAGTAGGTCAGCAAAATTCGATACCATTTTGACCGCTGGAATTTGCATCGCAAAAAACACACTGATGGCCAAGATGATGACAACCGTTACTTTAGGGTGAGCAAATACTAAGCGATCTATTTTTTTGAGTTGATTCGTTAAAGCACCCACACTACGCTCCTTGATCTGGCTTGATTGCAACTAACTGCCCCGAGCCGTTATTAATTAACGACTGAAGTGTGCCTGCACCACCGCCCAGTAAAATTTTATTACCACTGAGTGGAGCCAAAGCGCGAAGGTAAAAACGTGTGGAAACCGCGCTTGATCGAAGCCATTTAACACTCCCATCACTAGTTGAGCGTCTTTCTAAAAAGGTACCAAAGCCGCCCACCGCATAAACGCCTAGGCCATCGGCCAATAAACCAAATATAGGTGCTTCAGAACCGGTTTCTTCTTTAACCCAAGAAACCCCTCCATCTGAAGTGTGAAAAATTACACCACTAGAACCGCCTACCCAGCCAGTTTGGCTATCCAAAAAACTCACTGCCATGGGGTAAAATTCATCCGCAATCGCTTGCTCATTTACAAGCCAGTTCTCACCGCCGTCTTGCGTCTTATATACGCTACCAAACTCACCGATAGCCAGTCCGTTTAGCGGGTCGAAAAAATTAACATAGGTGAAAATCAAGTCCTCATCTAATGATGTCTGCTGCCACGTTTTCCCTTGATCAGCACTGCTTAATAGGGTGCTAAAGCTCGCTGCTATCCATAAGCGGTTATCCGGACCACAACTAATGTATTGCGGCGATTCTTCTGTGCCTAGGTTATGTATTTGCCAGCTTTGTCCACTATCAGTCGACACCCATGCTTGCTTTTCAGCTGACACAGCTACTTGTGTTTTATCAGGACACAAGGCCACACCAATAAACGTGGGCAAGCCATTAGGTACTGTGCGTCGCCAAGTCAAACCTGCATCAGATGAGTTCAACAAAAACCCTACACCAACGACCACGACCTCTTCACCTAATGAAGCAGCAGACTGAATACGATCCGTACGTCGAATTGGGTTAGCACTTTCTTCCGCTACCCCATCTAGCACTAACGGCGCTTCACAAGCTGCCAACATACCCCAACACAACAACACCCATGCCACACGAAAACCCATTGAATATCCTTATTTAAAGACCTATCTGTCCCTTAAAGCATTTAGTGTGCCAAAAAGTATAAGGTTAGGCTTTTCGTATATAAGCCCATTAACTATACGCTTTTGCGCAATATTGGTGCTAACAACACTTTTCTAGACTTTATAGATTAAATCGTTTAGTTTTTATCAAATAATAAAATTATCAAAAAAATTAATCCGGAGAGCAGAATGAAAGCAGCTATTTACTATGGTCCAGAAGATATTCGTTGCGGCGAGAAAGCTGACCCAAGCATTAGCGAACCCCATCAAATTCTAGTAGAGGTTGATGCCACCTCTATCTGCGGATCAGACCTTCATTTATACCGCGGCGCGTTAGACCCCTTTATGCAGCGTGGGCATTCACAAACTGGGCATGAGCTGATTGGCCGCGTTAGTGGCGTGGGAAAGGGTGTTGGTAAATTTAAAATAGGTGACCGCGTTTCTATGGCTTATTCATGCTCTTGTGGCGAATGCTATATGTGTGAAGTGGGACAAACGGCACATTGCGAAACCACACAAAAAGCCGTGTATGGCTTTGGTATTCCTTTTGGCGATCTGAATGGCACCCATACCGAGGCGTTGATTTTGCCACATGCCGAGGGTCACGTGATTAAAGTGCCTGATGCGATTGATGATGCCTCTGCCTTATCACTCTCATGTAGCTTACCGTCGGCGATTATTGCGAATAAACTCGCTGATATCCAACCCGGAGAAAATGTCGCCATTATTGGCTGTGGGCCAACCGGCCTACTGACCACTGATATTGCCTTGGGTAAGTCAGCAGCCCATGTTGTGTGTATTGACACGCTTGATTATCGCCTTGATGTAGTGGCCAAAAAAGGTGCAACCACCGTCAATTCAAACAAAGAGGGATGGAAAGAAAAAGCACTCGCATTCACCCAAGGGCGAGGGTTTGATAAGGTAATAGAAGTGGTTGGTTACCCTGAAACGCTACAAATGAGTTTGGATATTATTCGGCCTGGCGGCACCATCGCTGCCATCGGTGTGTTTTGTGATGCCGAGTTTAATTTGGTACTCGCCGATGTTTTTTTACGTGACATCAGTCTCCATATGAATGGCTTTGCTAACGTACAACCATTTATGTGGGAAGGCCTGCGTTTAATGGAACGCGGTGTGATTAACCCTGCTGAATATTTCACCCACAGTTTCAGCTTAGATAATATCGACCGAGCCTTTAAAACCTTTTATGAAAAGTCTGACCAGGCGTTAAAGATGCTTATTCGCCCTTAAACCCCAAAAAAAGCCCCTGAATTCAGGGGCTTTTTTTGCGCCTAACTAGCCAGCCAATTATGCTTGCGGGGCGTACTTGGAATGATCAAAGTTTTTATGCGACTCCATATTAGCAGGCTCTAGGCCAAAAGCCGTTTGCACACTAATGTCTTGCGCATTAATTTCATCGTACTTCAAATACCAAACCTTATGCATTTTATAAAACGGTATCTCTGGATAGAGATGATGAATTAAGTGATAGTTTTGATACACCAATAAAGGCGTTAACAACCACTCCCAACCCATGCGCATGGTGGTCGCCATATATTTATCTTCTGTTTGAGCGACAGTTGCTGGGTGATGCGGCAAAATCACAAACACCACCGCAATCAAGAAGAGCGAAATACGCGTTGGTACAAACCAAAGCATCAGTACTTCATAACCAAAACCTAAGTATAAAATCACGCTAAAAGTAACAATCAACGCAGAGTAATAAGCAATTAGATACGTCGCATGCCGTTTGATTACTTTGCCCCCGTATTTAAAAAAATAATAAATGTAATAACCATCAAAACATGACCACCTAAACGGTACCTGCCACCAAGGTGACTCGTGTTCAAAGCGATCAGGGTCCATTGGTCCATTAGCATAAATATGGTGCTGGTTATGTACCCACCTAAGTGCCACCATCGGTGCATAAGGAAAAAGGAAAAACAAACCTACCCCGCCGATCAACTCATTTAAAAACTTACTACTCGACAAGGAGTGATGTGACGAATCATGGATAACACTAAACAGGCAGTAGCTCAAAAAGCCATTAATAATAGCGCCTTGCCATAACGGTAGCATGCCTTGTAGGGCGTAATACCAAACAGCACCCATGCTCGCCATGACGGCTATAAACATAAGGGTCGTGGGAATAGCTAATGCCGGTGCTTTTAATAGTGAACGAAAATATGTTTCACTCGCTGGAATCGCTTGCTCTGTACTCATTGAGGGCCTCTATACTTGTTTTATCTACCAATTTAGACAAGGATTATTAATAAATGATCCCATTATCTTCAACTAATCCTCATTAGAACAACCCACTTACGGCTTAAGAAGTGTCATTAGCTGACAGTACTATGTCATTTTGTGACATAACGGTGTAGTATTGACTTCCATCCATAGCGCACCTGAAGACGAGCGTTAATTTATGTTCAACTTTCAGAAACTTCCTGTCAGCTATATCCAAATTGCCCTTCGAGCATTGGCTAATGAGGGCGTGTCTGCTGAACAGATTTTAACAGGCACCCAGTTAACAGCAAGTTCATTAAGTGATGGCGCTTACATCTCTGTTGACCAGTTTGTTAACGTTATATTAAATACCCGCAAAGTCACTAACAACCCAGCCATCGGCCTATTATTAGGTTCACTGCTACATCCATCAACCCACGGCCATATGGGCTGGGCGGCTATTAACAGCCCCGCCTTATCAGATGCTATTACTATTTTTCAAACCTACAGCTTTATCCGTACACCCTTTATTTTATACCGCACATCTGTACAAAAAGATCAGTACATCATCAGACTCACTTTAACTGAAAACCTTAAAGACGCGCACTCCCTTTTTGTTGAAGCCATGTTGATGTTGCTGCAGCATATTATTGAGTTTATTTTAGGTCGCCCCATGTCTGAAGCTAAGCTATATATTAATAGCTCTGCACCCAGCTACAAGGCCAGTTACTCGGCATATTTTCATTGCCCTGTTTATTTTGACTCTGACCACATTGAAATACACCTGCCGTTGGCATTAAAAGATACTATCAACCCCAACGCTGACAGCCATATGTATCAGCTTGCGCTTGAACAGTGCCAAGAAGCAGCCCACCAATTGCAACGTGAGCAGGATATAAGCACAGAAATTTATGACTATTTATCGTCCAATTTAGGCACGCCGCTCTCTTTAGAACAAACTGCCCAGCACCTTAATTTATCGACACGTACAGTAATCAGAAAATTAAAGCAGCAACATACCTCGTTTCAGGCCATCAAAGACAATGTTTATGCCTTTCAGGCCAGTAACTACCTCAGACGAAGTTCAATTTCAGTCGACACACTATCGGTCATTTTTGGCTACAGCGATCCAGCTAATTTTCGTCGCAGCTTTAAACGTTGGTTTGGCGTAAGCCCACAACAATACAGAAACAAAGCATAGGCTAACGCCGCAGGGGCTTATTCTGTCTCTTCAATCTTACCAAGGCGGTAGGCAAGTTGTGGCCTTGTCATGCCCAAAGTGCGTGCAGCACCAGACAGGTTACCCTGTGCACGTTTAACGGCTTCGCGTAAAATGGTTTCTTCAATTTCAAACAGGTTGTTTTGTGCTTCAAAAAACATATCAACAAACTGGTTATAAACACTTTTATCGACTGTTTTTAATTGCCCTTTTTCATCAACTGATGCCACCGCCGTAGGTTCCGTTCCGACCATCGCAAATAAATGCTGAAACTCTATTTTTCCACCGTTTTCGCACAACAGAACGCCACGCTCTATCACGTTTTCCAATTCTCGGATATTGCCAGGCCATTGGTATTCTTCTAGTTGGCTCAATGCGTGCTCAGAGATACCTTTGACGTCCTTATGGTATTTGACTTTAAAGTGCCCAATAAAACTGTCAATCAATAAAGGGATATCGATTTTTCGTTCGCGCAACGGTGGGATTGAAATAGGAAAAACATTCAGCCGATAAAACAGGTCCCTGCGGAACTCGCCTTTTTCAACTTTCTCCAACAAATCAGCATGGGTTGCCGCCACCACACGGACATCAACAGAAACGACCTTTGTGCCGCCCACCCGTTCCAACTCGCTTTCTTGTAAAACGCGCAATAGCTTGGCTTGCGCCGAATAGGATAAATCACCAATTTCATCCAAAAACAAGGTGCCATTATTTGCCCGTTCAAATCGCCCTTCACGGGATTGATGCGCGCCGGTGTATGCTCCCTTGTCGACACCAAAAAGTTCAGCTTCTAACAAATCCTCAGGAATTGCCGCGCAATTAACTGCAATAAACGCTTGTTCGCTTCTGTCACTATGGCGGTGCAAGGAACGAGCAAACAATTCCTTCCCGACCCCGGTTTCACCCAGTAATAAAACCGTTACCGGGCCCTGTACAGCTTTTTCTAATAAGCCTAAGGCTTTTTTAAACGGTTTTGATTTACCTATAATATGGCTATCCAACACCTCGCTTTCGATCAGTGATGAACGCAAGCTGGTTACCTCGTTTCGCAAATCAAGAATCTGATCAACGATACTATCGGAACGATAATATTTTGTGAGCTCTTCTGGGTTATCCCATTCGGCCACTGGCTTACCAACAATCGTGCAGTACTCCTCTCCACAAGCACGGCACGCTATTTCTGAGAAAAGAATCGATTGCCCTGTAAACTCGGTACTATAACCACTGGCGTAACCCACCTCCATCCAACAAACAGGTTGTTCTGCGACACCAAAGGCTTTTTGATGCACCTCACTTTCGTAGGAATTTTCCCAACGAATTTCCATCTCAAAACGCTTGGCTTTAATGTCTATCTCAAACCTGATAGGCGTCACCCGAACGATGCCTTCTAATTGGTGCAGTTGTGGGCCGACCAAAAACTGATCCTTTTCTGACGCATCTGGGCGCATTTTCTTGGCCAACTTAGCGTCTTCTACGCCCGCCTTATACCCGGTGCGTATCAAAATGCCTTTGGCCCGTTCAATCCCTAAGCTTTCAATCAATTCACGACGCATCGACCCCATCGCTTCGCTGTGCATTAACAGCATGCGCTGCTCATCCAACCAAATATGCCCAGTATCAGAAGAAAAGCGAATACGGTCTCGCAGATCATCACTGGATGGGTATTGGTAAGTCGTATTTTCGCTCACGGCGAGGCCTTAACGTTTATTATTGTCCGGCAATACTACCCGAAAGATTTAATCATTTCATCAAATAATACTAGACGGCTAAAACCAATCATCAAGCTGCTCGCCTGTTAATTCTTCGATGGCATAAGCATTAAATTCTTGATAACTCGTCCAGTCGTGGATTTTTTGCTGTATCGCCGCCCGATCATTTGATTCACTGTGTGCTGACTGTTCCGTGTACTTATCCAGCATTTGATCGCTGTACACATTACATTTAAGCAAAAAGTCGATGATGATTTGTTTTTTATCTTGTAGAGAAATTGTGCCTGAAGTCATTATTTAGTCCCACATTTAATTGACGAAAAAAATATTTAACGATATGGTCGAACCTTCATTTTTATCATTGCATTGTAGAATTCATGAAGAAAAAAATCATCGTAGCCATCACAGGCGCCACGGGCTCAATTTACGGTACCCGTTTACTAGAAATTCTGCAAACGATTGATGATGTTGAAAGCCACCTAATCCTATCCAGTGCTGGCGCGCTAACCGCTCAATGTGAACTCGGTATGGATAAAAAGGCTATTAGCGCATTAGCCGACGTGGTGCATAACCCGAAAGATATTGGTGCCACCTTATCCAGCGGGTCGTTCTTGACGCACGGCATGGTGATCGCTCCGTGCTCAATGAAAACCCTCGGCTGTATCGCTAATGGCATCGCCGACAATTTGGTATCAAGGGCGGCCGATGTTGTTTTAAAGGAAAGACGACAGTTAGTTTTAATGGTTAGAGAAACCCCACTCAACCTAGTACACCTTAGAAATATGACAACCCTGTCAGAAATGGGCGCGATTATCGCACCGCCTGTTCCGGCTTTTTATACCTTACCGAAATCCATCGATGATATCGTTAACCATACGGTCGGGCGCATACTAGACATATTAGACATTTCTACTATAGACTACGTAAAAAGATGGCAGGGCCTAAAAAACCTGTCATAGCAAAAAAATAAAACACTTTCCAAGGAGAAGCTCATGCTCAGCAGGCGCACGTTCATTAAATCGGCTTTAGTCGCTAATGCAGCCTTATTAACCAACCCATCGCAGGCGCTTCAGCTGGTGTTAGATAATGTACAAGGCCAGCCTTTACTGACCCTTGCCGATGAAAAATCACCCGCGGCAAAACAATTTATTACGCATGTGAGCGACGACAACTCCAGCCTCGGGCTTGATATTGGTGTGCAGTTTGAACGCGTAAAGCAATTTTGCAGCGAGTCGCCCAACGGCCTTATTAGCGGCCTTACCCGTGACTCTGACTTTTTTGTCATCGAGCAACTTGCAAAGGACTACGGTTTCTATCCCAGCTATTCTGCCAACCATATACAGCAGGGCAATAACTTAAGCCACGAAGTTAGCGCTAGTCAACAATCCGCCGATTTAATCGCCCATGCCTTAGCCCAAGCAGGTGAACAATGGCCCGTATGGCTAGCCCATAACACTCAGCTTTTACCACAAGGCCATCAACCAATGGTCGCCAGCAAAAGCCAAATTCAGTCGACCCATGCTGCACAAGACTTTTTAGTGTCTTGGTCGCTTAGCGCTGCAAAAAACACTTAACCGGAATACGTCATGACAAAACCACTCCCACAAGGCATTTCATTAGGTCAATTTAACGCCGCTATTGCAGAAATTAAGCAGGTCGTCGGTAAAGATTATGTCTTTTTAGACGACATCACCGAACTGCGTAGCTACCGCGACGCGTATAACACCACTAACGATGCAGACTTTGCGCCTTCCGCTGCGGTTGCGCCAAAAACTGTCGAGCAAATTCAAAAAATCCTAGCCATCGTCAACGACTATAAAATCCCCATTTGGACTATTTCAACGGGTAAAAACTTTGCTTACGGCGGTCCTGCGCCGCGAAAAGCCGGGTATGTCGTACTTGACCTAAAGTTGATGAATAAAATTATCGAGGTCAACGAAAAACACGGCTATGCCATCGTTGAACCTGGGGTCAGTTACTACGACCTATACAACTACCTTCAAGAAAAAGGTATCAAACTGTGGATAGATTGCGCCGCACCCGCTTGGGGTGGCTTTGTGGGCAATACCTCCGATCACGGCGCCGGCTACACGCCGTACGGTGATCACTTATTAATGCAGTGTGGCATGCAAGTAGTCCTGGCTGATGGTACCGTTGTTGAAACCGGCATGGATACCAGCGCTAACAGTAAAACAGGTGCTTTATATAAGTATGGACAAGGCGCCGCCATTGATGGCCTATTTACTCAATCAAACTTTGGTGTAATCACTCGCATGGGGATTTGGTTGATGCCGGAGCCTCCCGGATTCACCCCATTTATGATCACCCTTGAAAACGAGCGTGATTTGGAAACGGTCACCGATTTAACCTTACCGTTGCGGCTCAATCAAGTGATTCATAATGCACCGATGACCGTTGACCTGTTATGGGAAGCCGCGATGTCAGTTAGCAAACGCCAATACTATACCGGCACAGGGCCCATGCCTGAAAGTAACCGTCAAAAGATGGCGAAAGATTTAGACCTGGGTATTTGGAATTATTACGCTGCTGTGTATGGCCCAGCGCCGATGATGAAAAACAACATGGAGATCATCCGCGACACCTTTAGTACTATTCCTGGCGCTAAGTTTCATTTTGATGAAACCCGCAAAGGCGACCCTGGTTGGGACTACCGCGTCAAGCTGATGCAGGGCATACCCAACATGACCGAATTCAGTCTATTAAACTGGGTCGGCGGTGGTGGCCATATTAACTTTTCACCGATCTCGGCCGCCGATGGCAAGGCGTCGATGACCCAATACCAAATGATTCGTAAAAGAGCACACGAGTACAATTTTGATTATATCGGCGAGTTTTTGATCGGTTGGCGGGATCAACACCATATCTTTATGTTGATGTTTGACCGCATGAATGCCGAAGAGAAAAAACGTGCGCACGAATTATTTGCCGTACTGGTCGATGATGCCGCCGCCTTAGGCTATGGCGAATACCGTACGCATTTGTCCTTTATGGACCAAATTGCTAACAGTTATTCTTGGAATGATAATGCCCTTTGGGATACTCACCACGCGCTTAAAGACGAGCTCGACCCAAATGGTATTTTATCCCCGGGAAAAATGGGTATTTGGCCCAAACATTTACGGGGGAAATCATGAATAAATCACTCATCTTTGGCCTAAGCTGCTTAGCATTAAGTGCCTGCGATCAAGCCACTGACAGCAGCAAAACCGAATCCATCAATCAAGCGGCTAAGCTTGAAACAAGTGCCCCTGCGCAACCAACGACAACGGTTGAAAGCAGCAACCGCGCTGGACGCGTTATTTTTGAGCTACATTGCGCTGGTTGCCATGACCCTGGACCTGCACACGCTGCAACCAAACAACTTGCGCTCGTTCGCGGTGAAGATAAGGCCGTTATCATGCAGCGTAAAGACCTAACCGCTGACTACATTAAATACATCGTGAGAGACGGCTTATTAGAAATGCCCCCTTTCCGCCCAACGGATATCAATAACGCCGAATTAGATAATTTAGCCACCTACATAGTCGAGGGCGCTAAAGCGCACACCCCAGAGGAAACCAAATAATGAGTACCGATAAAAAACCCTTATCCGCTAAAGCGAGAGCCGTTGGCGAACGCATTGGCAGCTTACGCGACTTCCTAGAGTTTCTGGAAGAGAACGGTCAATGCATCACCTGGACTGACGAAATCATGCCCGAACCCGACGTGCGTAATATCGCCGTTGCCGCCGGTAGAGATTCAATGAACGGCCCGGCCGTAATTTTTAATAATATCGCCGGTTATCCGGGCAAAAAATTAGTCCTTGGTGTGCACGGCAGCTTTACCAACTTAGCCTTATTATTGGGGCATCCTAAAGGCACCACGATTAAAGAACTGTTTTACGACATTATTTCCCGTTGGGGCGACGACAAACCCTTGCTCGATTTTATTGAACCCGACGCCGCGCCGGTCAACGAAAACCGCCTGACCGATAACTTTAATCTGTACGATTTATTACCGCTGTATCGAATCAACGAGTACGACGGTGGGTTTTATATAGGCAAAGCCAATGTCGTTAGTCGCGACCCACGTGACCCCGATAATTTTGGCAAACAAAATGTCGGCATTTACCGTATTCAAGTGCAAGCGCCTGGCGAATTTACCCTGCTATCAGTGCCTGCGCACGATATGGGCCGCCACATTATGGCTGCCGAACAAGATAATGTGCCGTTAAAAATTGCCGTGATGCTGGGCAACCACCCCGCCATGTGCATGTTTGCCGCAACCCCAGTGGGTTATGATGAATCTGAATTCGCCTATGCTTCACAAATGATGGGCAGCCCGCTACGTTTAACCAAATCCAACAACGGCATGGATATTTTGGCCGATTCAGAAATGATCATTGAAGCCGAATTAATGAATGGCGTCCGCAGCTTCGAAGGACCGTTTGGCGAGTTTCCCGGCAGTTATAGTGGCGTGAGAAAAATACCGCGCTTTAAAGTCACCGCTATTTCGCATCGTAATGACCCGATTTTTGAAAATATTTATATTGGCCGTGGCTGGACCGAGCACGACACCTTGATTGGCCTCAATACCTCTGCGCCCATTTACGCCCAGTTAACCAAAGACTTCCCCGAAGTGGTCGCTGTTAATGCCTTGTACCAGCACGGTCTTACCGGCATTATCTCGGTTAAAAACCGCTTTGCTGGTTTTGCCAAATCCGTCGCAATGCGAGCCCTCGGTACACCCCACGGCACCATGTACCTTAAAAACCTAATTATGGTCGATGACGATGTCGATCCGTTTGACCTAAACGAGGTGATGTGGGCCTTATCAACACGTACCCGCGCAGAAGATACCATCGTAATCCCGAATATGCCGATGATTCCGATTGACCCAGCGGCTGAAATTGCAGGTAAAGGCCACCGTCTAATTATTGATGCCACTAGCTTTATGCCGCCCGATAAACTCGGCTCTGACTCAAAAATCGTCACCCCGCCTGCTGGTCCAGAAATTGATGAGATAGCCAAGGTTATTCAACTGTTACAAAATGGAGGTCAGTTATGAGCACGTGCCCACGCTGTCAAGCGGCAGAAGAAAAAATACGCGCCGAACATA